>JGI12316J15310_10000016_pt41 | contig 138559 bp, 114 predicted proteins | sample MarCyaLeptolynsp_FD_15310 | JGI IMG/M metagenome (IMG submission 15310)
CGAGGAGAGGGCGCTGAGCGGGAGCTTGGCGCCGGCGGTGGTGACGCATGTCGCGTTCAACGTGGGCGGCTTTTTGGCCGGCGTTGTGGCGGCGATCGCGTTTTTTGCGGCTACCGGAGAGAAGCCGTCGTTCTAGATAGGAGCAAGATGATGAACACCAAACTGTATGTGCTGGTCGCGCTGACCGTCCTTTGCCTGCTGCTGCCGTTGGGGCGCTTTGTGAATTCGCCTACGTTTGAGACGGCGCGGGTGGTGGATCTGGCGCTGGTGTTTGGCGCTGGGATGGCTGCGGGGGTTTTGCTGACGGCGCTGAATTTGCGGCGGAGGGCGTGACGGGGCGATGAGCGAAGCAGCGGGCTCTTGCTTCGCAAATCGCCTTGGGACCCGGCACTTGCGTACCGGGCTCTGACGGATCCGACCGCCGTTGATTCTTTAGGGGGTGACTGGGGAGCAGATCTCGACGAGGAAGCCGTCTAGGTCGCGGACGTAGCTGACGGTTTGGCCCCAGGGTTTGGGTTCGGGCGCTTTGACGGGGGCGGCGCCGTGGTCGACGGCTCGGTCGTAGGCGGCGTCGACGTCTTGGGTGACGAAGCCGACCTCGACGGCGGGGGCCGGGTCTTCGCGTCGGGGCTTGCGGTATTCGGTTCCTAGGGTGGCCGCGGTCTTGTGCGCGACGAAGCCCAAGGTTGTTGCGCCGGTTTCCATCTCCGCGTAGCCGTCTTCGTGGATCATCTTCTGGGCGAGGCCGAAGGCGGCTTCATAGAAGGCGACGGTCGCGGGCACGTCTTCGACGTAGAGCAGCACGTATCCGAAGTTCATGCTCCCTAGCATGACGCTCCGCGGCGGTGGGGGATTGAAGAAATGGAAACTAGCGGAGTTGGGGCGGGCGCACTCCGGTCAACTCACGGCATTCTCGGATGAGGTGCGCTTGGTCGCTGTAGCCGGTTGCGAGGGCGGCGGTCGCCCAGTCGGCGCCCGTGCGGCGGACGGCTCGTAGCCGTTGCAGCCGCATGACGCGGGCGAAGAGTTTGGGGCCGACGCCCGTCTCGCGGAGGAACAGGCGGTTGAGGTATTGGCGGCTCACGTCGACTGCTTCAGCCGTTTCGGCGACTGTGGATCCGCGGGCGAGCAGTCGCGCCGCTTGTGCCGTGCGAGCTTCCGGCGTGCGGGCTTCGGGCAGGCGCGCGAGCAGGTCCGCCTCGAGGATTCGGACGCGTGCGGATCCGTCCGCGGCGGCCGCGAGGCCGTCCTCTACGCACGGCTCGATCAGCGGTCGTTCGTGGTCGGTGACCTCGTTCGCCGGATAGAGAAGGAACGGGGCGGCGCCTCCCGGCCGGAAGCGTACCGCCGTGATGCGCACAAGGCCGACTGGGGAGAAGAGCGCGGCGCGGGTCATGGTCCCGACGACTTTTCCGGAGACGCCGGAGCCGTCGGTCGACCAGAGGAAGTCGATCGAGCCGTCGGGCAAGATGCGCAGCGGCGAGCCGTCGGCCGCTAGGTCGCTTGTCCAGTAGCAGTCGACGTAGGGGCGCAGCGCGGCGGTCGGCCGGTATTCGCGATATGGCTGCACTTCTAGACGCTATCACTTGAAGCCGGGGTTTCCGGTTGGGGCGGGCGGTTGGATGGGGCTGAGCAACGGGCTCTTGCTTCGCAAATCGCCTTGGGACCCGGCACTTGCGTACCGGGCTCTGACGGATCGGGCGGGCGTGCTGTTGGTTTGGGGAACTGGCTACCCTGTCGGGAGATGAGGGCTCTGTGCTTGGTTGTGATCCTGGTCGCCGGTTGCTCGGCGCCGCCTGCGGAAGAGGAAGCGTTTGAGTTTGTGATCCATGAGATCGCATCGCCGGGGGAGGACAAGTTTGGGCAGACTTCGGCGGTTGACCTGGACGGGGACGGAGACGTCGATTTTGTGAGCGGCGCTCGGGGCGGGACCGCGGCTTGGTTTGAGTATCGGGGGGCGGGCGACTGGGTTCGGCACGTGATTGGAGGGGATGCGGCGACGGACGTGGGCGGGACGGCGTTTGACGTGGACGGCGACGGCGACGTGGATCAGGTTTCGGGGAGCGTCTGGTACCGCAACTCGGGCGATCCGAAGGCGCTGTTCGAGCGTTTCGAGAACGGCGCCGTGCCGACCCATGACAACCTGTCGGCCGACGTGGACGGGGACGGGCGGCTGGATTTGCTGTCGCTGCTCGATCAGCGGGGCGTCTTCTGGTATTCGATTCCCGAGGATGCGACTCAGACTTGGGTGGAGCATCCGGTGCTGGGGCCGACGGACCCGCCCGCGCACGGCGGGTTGGCGGCGGGCGACATCGACGGGGACGGGGACGTGGATCTCGCGCGGATCGACCGGTGGTTAGAAAACGCCGACGGGCGAGGCGGCGAGTGGATCGAGCACGTGGACTTCGAGTTCGGCCAGGCGGGGCCCTGGGGGCTACAGACGCGCGCGGAGCTGATCGACCTGGACGGCGACGGTGATCTGGATCTGGTGCAGGCTGAGGGCGATCTGCTTGACGGGCGCGTGGCTTGGTTTCGCAATGAAGGCGGCGGCGAAACGTGGACTCGCATCCTGATTCGCGAGGCGGGACATGGGCAGGATTTCCATTCGATCTGCGTCGCTGACTTTGATTCCGACGGGGACCCGGACGTGTTCTCGGGCGGGGGGCCGCTGACGGAGGGCGAGCACCGCTGGTTGGTGTGGGAGAACGTCGACGGCGGCGGCGAGCGGTGGCGGGAGCACGTGATCGCGACGGGGCGACGGACGCACGAGTCGGTTTGCGCGGACGTGGACGGCGACGGGGACGTGGATATTTTGACGAAGCCTTGGAACGGCGATCTCCACCTCTTTGCAGAGAATCGGCTGGCGGGGCGTTAGTCGTCCAGTCCGATCTCGAAGTAGAAGAGGTCCTGTCCGGTTGCGAGGTTGCGGATGCCGGAGACGTACATGTTTGCGTTCGAGAGCGGATCTTCGGTGTTGGTGATGTTGTAGAAGAAGAAGCCTTGCGCGGATTCGCCGGGGGGGAGCACGGGCGCCTCGAAGCCTGAGTTTTCCACTTCCGGCTTGGCGAGCGGACCTTTCTTGACCTTGGGCCGGTTCATACCCGGAACGGGCGGGATGTAGCGCGGCCGGTCCCTGGGTTGGGCGCCTTTGGGGTTCCAGCGGATGACGTCGGCGACGGGGATGTCGTCGATGCCTTCGCCGCGGGCGGTGATGTAGCGGACTTGCATGGCCTCAAGGTTGAGGATGGCGTCGCCGTCGTTGGTGATGACGAGGAGGACGGGGAAGAGGCCGTACTTCATCGGGTCGGCCTTGTTGAAGGCCTCTTTCATGGCAGCGTCGGTGTGGTAGGGCTTGACGGCCACGGTGACGCCCGCCTGCACCTGTTTGGCCGGCATGTTTTTGGCGTCGAAGCGCTCCAGGGCGCTTGCCGCGACGGTCGCCAGCATCCAGGCGCCGACCATCGCAATCCGAGAGAATGACGTAGTTGGCATAATCGTGAAACTCGCTTGACGCCGACGGTTTACAACCTGCTGCTTGCGGTTCTAGCGCCCCTGGCCGTCCCGCTCCTCGCGCTCCGCGCTCTGGCCAAGGGCCAGTCCCCGGAGACGCTGCTTGAGAAGTTTGGACGGCTACCAGCTCCATTTCATCAGACCCGTCCCGGCGCTGTCTGGTTACACGCGGTTTCAGTGGGCGAGGCGCAATCGGCCGCGCCGCTGCTTGGCGAGCTGCGACGGGCGTTTCCCGAGCAGAAGATTTTTCTGAGCGTCTCGACGCCGACGGGGCGGGCTGTGGCGGAGGAGAAGCTCGCTGCGCTGGTGGACGGCGTGTTCTCGACTCCTTACGATTTTGCCTGGGCGGTGCGGGCCGCGCTGCGGGCTTTGCGTCCGGGGTTGCTGATCGTGCTGGAGACGGAGATCTGGCCGAATCTGTACCGTGAGACGCGCCGGGCGGGGGCCGGGTTGCTGCTGGCGAACGCTCGGATGTCGGACCGATCGGCGCCGAAGTACGCTCGCCGCCGGGGATTTTTTGGGGCGGTGCTTAGGCTTTGCGACGCCGTCCTGGTGCAGTCGCCCGAGGACGAGGAGCGCTTTGTCGCGGCTGGGGCCGATCCGGAGAGCGTCTCGGTCGCGGGCAACCTCAAGTACGATTTCGACGCGGCTGCGAGTCCGCCCGCCGCCGAGATTCGCTCGTTTGCGGAAGCGGCTTCGCAGGTGGTTCTGGCCGGCAGCACGCGCGAGGACGAAGAGGGGCCGGTTGCGCGGGCGTTCCTCGCGGCGGCCGACGAGCAGTCGCTGCTGATCGTCGCTCCGCGTCATCCGCACCGCTTTGGCGAAGCGGCGGAGGCGTTGGAGGAAGCCGGGTTGACGGTTTTTCGGCGGTCGGAGTTGAGTATGGATTCGGTCCCGTCGCTCGGCGGGCCCACGGCGCTGCTGGTCGACACGCTGGGCGAGCTTTCGGGGCTCTATCCGCTGGCTGACTTGGTGTTTGTCGGCGGGTCGCTTAACGGCTGGGGCGGGCATAACGTGTTGGAGCCCGCGCTGTGCGGAAAGCCGATCGTCGTCGGTCCGGACATGCAGAACTTTCGTGAGATTGCGGATACGCTGCTTGCGGCGGGCGGTCTGGTGCAGACGCCGGACGCGGAGTCGTTGCCCGGCGCTTTTCGGCGGCTGCTCGAAGACCCGGTGCTTGCGACGCAGCAGGGGCAAGACGCGCTGTGCGCGGCTGAGGCGCAGCGGGGGGCGGCGCGACGCATCGCCGATCGCGCTTTGGTCGCCTGGAACGAGGCCGCACCGCGCGAACCGATCTCCGGGTTCCGTCGGGTCGCTTTGTCGCGGCTGGCGTTGCTTTGGCGACTGGGTGACCGCTTGAACCAGTCGTTCACGCAGCCGCGGTTTGTCGATCGGCCGGTGGTTTCGGTGGGCAATCTTTCGGTTGGGGGGACGGGAAAGACTCCGGTCGTGCTTTGGCTTTGCGAACGCCTGGAAAGAACGGGGCGTCTGCCTGCCGTGCTGACGCGCGGCTACCGGCGGCGGAGCCGTGAGCCTTGGGTTGTCGCTTCTCCCGGGGAACCGGCTTCGGCGACCGAGTTGGGGGACGAGGCCGCGCTCCTGCATCGACGGCTGGAGGCGTGCGGGTCGATGACGCCCGTGGGCGTGGGGGGCGACCGGGCGGCGGCGGCGGCGGCGGTCATGCGCAAACACCCCGAGACGGAGGTCTTTGTGCTCGACGACGGGTTTCAGCACTATCGGCTGGCCCGGCGCTTCGATCTGGTGCTGATCGACGTGACGCATCCGCCTGACGCGGACGCTTTGCTGCCCGTGGGGCGCCTGCGGCAGACGCCGGACGCGCTGGCCGCCGCGGACGCGGTGTTGCTGACTCGAACGAAAAAGAGTTTCGGATATGAATCTCTGATTCGCCGTCTCGGGATCCGCGAGCCGACCTTCCGATCGCGGATGAGGCCGACGGAGTTGGTTTCGGGCGATGCGCGGGATTTCGGCGAGTCGTCCGAGCTGTCTGAACTGCGGGCCAAGGCGGTGTACGCCTTTGCGGGCGTCGGGTCGCCGGGCGCTTTCTTCTCGCAGTTGGAGTCGTTGGGGGCGGTGCCGGCGGGGCGGCGAGCGTTTCCGGACCACTATCGCTATTCGGCGGAGGACTGGTGGCGTTTGGCCGCTGATGCGCGGGCGTGCCGCGCCGACCTGTTGGTGACGACCGAGAAAGATCTCTCGAACCTGGAGGCGGCGCTGCCGGCCGCGGAACGCTCGGGCGCCCCGCCGCTGCGTCTGCTGCGCATCGAGCTTGAAGTGGACGAGGAAGATGCGCTGCTGGCTCTGATCGAGGGGGAGATCGACTCGTGAAGATCCTCGTCCGCGCGACCAATTGGCTGGGCGACGCCGTGATCTCGATCCCAGCGCTGCGTGAGATCCGCCGCGTCCACCGGGACGACGAGGTGGTGGTGCTGGCTCGGGCCTGGGTGGCGGACCTGTACGCACGCGAGGATTTTTGCGACCGGCTGCTGATTTACGACCACAAGGGGGAGCATGCCGGGCTGCGGGGCAAGCTGCGGCTCGCTTCTTGGATTCGAGGGGAGAAGTTCGACCGGGCGATCTTGCTCCAGAACGCCTTCGACGCCGCGCTGCTCGCCTGGCTCGGCCGGGTTCCGGATCGCATCGGATACGCTCGCGACGGTCGGGCCTTGCTGCTGACGCAGGCGATTGAGACGCCGCTGCCTGACGAGATCCCGGAGCACCAACGCTTCTACTACCTCGAGTTGCTGCGGCGCGCGGGTCTGATTGAGGAGCTGCCGGAGTGTCGGGATATCCGTCTGGGCGGCGTCGCGGAGGCTGCTGAGAACGGCCGCAAGCTGTTTCGTGAGCGAGGCCTGCCGGAGGGGCCTTGGATCGGCGTCAGTCCGGGGGCGGCCTTTGGTACGGCGAAGCGTTGGCTGCCGGAACGGTTCGCTGAAGCGGCGTCGGCGCTGGCCGAGGAGTTGGACGCCAACGTGGCGATTTTTGGTTCGCCGGCGGAGGCGGATCTTGCGGTGGAGATCGCGAATCGGATCGGCTCTCGGGCCCACCCGCTAGCGGGGCAGACGTCGTTGGCGGACTATATCGACTTGGCGGCGGCGTGTCGTTTGTATCTGACGAACGACTCAGGCCCGATGCATGTGGCTTGCGCTCTGGGGCTGCCGACGGTGGCGGTCTTTGGAGCGACGGACCACGTTGCAACGGGGCCTTCGGCGAGTTGGGCCCGAGTGGTTCGGGAGCCGGTGGAGTGCAGTCCGTGTATGTTGCGCGAATGCCCGATTGACCACCGCTGTATGACGGGCGTGACGGCTGGGCGGGTGGTTTCGGAGGCGCGCCGTCTTCTTTCGGACTAGTTTTGGGGTTGTCGGCGGTTTCGCCGGTGCGGAACTACGGCTCACGACGTTGAGGAGTGGGGGCCGGCGAGATATGGGGCAGTGAAGAATCTGATTGGGCTTGATCGGAGGCGAGGTTGATGTCTTGAACGGCGCTGCCAGGCGCTCCGTGGCCATGCCGCGGAGCGCCTGGCAGCGCCTAGGGACAGAGAAGAGGAAGGGGCGTATCGCGCTGATTGCCCATGGCTTGCGCCATGGGCCGGACTCGGCATGCCGAGTCCCTACGGCTGAGCGCTAACGAGCGAAACAACGGGCTCTCGCTTCGCGAATCGCCCTGGGACCCGGCACTCACGTACCGGGCTCTGACGGATCGGGCTGCCGTTTCAGGTATGCCACCCCGGACTGACCAGCGGCGGTTATTCCGAGTCCTTTTGCTCGTCTTCTTTCTTTTGCTCTTCGATGAAGCGCTTGAGGAATTCGGGGATTTCTCTTGCGGCGGGTTGGCGTAGGGCCAACTCCTCCAAGACTCGATTCAAGTCCTCGCTTTGCGCGGGCGTCGATGTGAGATACCGATGCAGGCCGTTTGCTGACGGTTCGAATTGAAGCGCTCCGTGCTTGTCCACGGTGAACTCGCCTGGTTCGGAAGCGGTGAGGTATTCCTGCTCCGGGCGTACGGCGAAGAGTACGGCTGCCGCCTCCCGGACGGCGGCGCGGCGAGCGGGCGGGGCCGCTTCCCGGAACAGATCGACGGCTGGGTGACGGTCGGACCAGTCGACGCCCGCAGCGAGACGGTCGCCCGGAAACGGCGCTTCTTGCCCCAGGGATGCGCCGACGACGTAGATGGGCGTCGGCCATTCGGCGAACAGTCTGCGCGCCGCCTCGACGTCGGCTTTCAGGTGGGCGTCCGGCTTGCCCGACTGCGGGTCGCCTAGAGACGCCACGAGATGCTTGACCTTGGATTCGATCAGCTCGCGGCCGCCGTTCAAGCCCAGCACGCGGACCAAGCTTGTTGCGGCGCCGTTGAGTACGACGGCGGAGCTCTGGTCTTCTTGGGCCGTTAGGCCGTTGCGGATGAGCGCGGCCGGGTCGGCCGTATCGGTGAAGGCGTGGATCTCGTGGTCGTAGAGCGGTTCGCCGTCTTCGGACTGCTTGCTCAGGATCGTTTGGACCGCGGGGTTGGTCGGCGCTGCGGCGCCGCCTTCGTCCAATCCGACCGGGAGTCCGCGATAGCGCTGGAATCTTTCCGGGAAAGCGCGCAAGGCCGAGATGGCGTAGAAGCGCGCCACGGCTTCGGTGAACGCCGCGCCTTCGAGCGGGGAGCCGGTGAGGCTGAGCGTGAGCACTTTGGCTTCCGGCTTCTCGAGCGTGCTGAGCGCGAAGGCCGTGACGAACGCCAACAGGTCATGCGGTTCGCCGCGCATCTCCCCATCGAGGACGAGTCCGACGGGCTTGGGTTCCTCTGGGGCGGCTTGCATGAACGGGCTCAGCTTAGGTCCAGTCCGCCGAGGCGTCCGGTGGAATCGGCGAAGTGCTCGATCTCCAGGCCCATGCGGTCCATCAGAGACAGATGCAGGTTCGCGAGAGGCGTTTCGCGGCGATGGATGATTCTACGGCCGGGCTTGATGGTTCCGCCGCCTTTGCCGACGATCATCGTGGGCAGGTCATGGTGCAGGTGGCGGTTGCCGTCGGAGAGGCCGGCGCCGTAGACGATCATCGAGTTGTCGAGCAACGTTCCGTCGCCTTCCTCGATCGACTTGAGCCGGTCGATCCAGGCCGCGAACTGTTCGACGTGATAGGTGTTGATCTGGATGACCTTTTCGATCCAGTCGTCTTGGTTTCTGTGGTGCGTGAGCGGATGGTGTCCGTCGGGGATGCCGATCTCCCGGTAGGGGCGCGAGGTGCCTTCGCGGGTCATCAGGAAGGTGAAGACGCGGGTCATGTCCGCTTGGAGCGCCACGGTGAGCATGTCGCTCATGAGCTTGAAGTGTTCGGCGAAGTCCGCGGGGACGCCGTAGGGCTTGTTGAGTCCGGGATCGATCTGCTCGTTCTCATGCTCGGCGCGCTCGATCTGGCGTTCGATCGAGCGGATGGAAGAGAGATACTCGTCGAGCTTGCGGCGATCGGTCGGGCCGAGTTCGCGCTGGAGGCTCCGGGTGTCTTCGGCGACGAAGTCCAAGATCGTCGCCCGGAAGCGGGAGCGCTGCGCTCGCTGTTCGGGCGTGAGGTGGGCGTCCTGGCCGAAGAGACGCTCGAAGAGTTCGCGAGGATTGAGCGTCGGCGGCATGGGGGCCGTTTCGCTGCGCCAGGCCAGATTGTTGGTGTAGGCGCAGGAGTAGCCGGAGTCGCAGTTGCCGGCCTGCCGAGCGTCCTCGATGCCCAGTTCGAGCGACGGGAATCGGGTCTTGGCGCCGGCGTGCTTGGCGACGATTTGGTCGGCCGATTCGCCCGCGAGAATGTCGACCGCCGACTTACGGACGTGGACGCCGGTCAGGTAGGCTCCGCAGCAGCGGCCGTGGTCGCCGGCGCCGTCGAGCCAAGCGCGACCCGGATTGTTGGTGAGGCCGGCGAGCAGCGTCATCTCTTGCCGGTGGGCCTCCATCGGCTTCAGGATGCGAGGCAACTCTCCCAACGGACCGGACTGGTCCGTGTTCCAGTTGTCCATGTCGATGCCGTTCGGGACATAGACGTAGCCCATGCGTTTGGCTTTGCCGCCGGGCATCGAACTGGAAGCGAAGGCGGGCGTCATCGCGTCGAGGAAGGGGAGCGCGACGGCGACGCCGGCGCCGCGCAGAAGGGCGCGTCGCGAGAGGGAGCGGCGTGAGAAAGTACCTTGTTTCATCGATGAACAGCTCCTCGTGTCTCAACCGCCGCGGTGCGTACTCGCTCTCCGCGCCGCATCTGGAACGGCATGCTTCTGACCACCTCTCGTACGAGCGTTTGCAGCCGGTAGTCGTCTTCGGCCAGCGTTCCGGTGATCTGCTTGATGGTCCTGCGATCGTACGGCTCCAGGCCTCGGCCCAAGGCGTAGATCAGCATTTTTTCGGTGAACGCTCGTGCGAAGGCGTCTTGGTCGCCGACTAGGATTTTACGCAACTCGTCGGGCGTCTGAAAGGACTTGCCGTTCGGCAGTGTGCCGCTTGAGTCGACCGGGATTTCATTTTCCTCCGCGCGCCAACGGCCGATGGCGTCGTAGTTTTCCAATCCGAAGCCTAGGGCGTCCATGCGTTGGTGGCAGCTGGCGCAGGCGGGATTCGCTCGGTGCGCTTCGAGCTGTTGCCGAACGGTCATTTTGCCGTTCGCGCCGGACTCGTCCAGGGAGGGGACGTTGGGCGGCGGTTCGGGAGGCGGAGCGCCGAGGATGTTTTCCAAGACGTATTTGCCCCGGATGACCGGCGAGGTCCGGGTGGGGTAGCTAGTCACGGTCAGCACGCTTGCGTGGCTCAGGACGCCGCCGCGCTGGGGCGTGTCGAGCGGCACGCGCCGGAACTCGGGTCCGCGTACGCCGTCGATCCCGTAGTGCTTGGCCAGTCGCTCGTTCAAGAAGGTGAAGTCCGCGTCCAGGAACGCGCCGAGCGGGCGGTTTTCGCGCAGCAGCGCGTCGAAGAAGAGCATCGTCTCCGTCTTCATCGCCGCGCCGAGATCCGCGCCCCACTCGGGGAACAGTTCGGGGTCCGGATTGACGGAGTCGAGGTTGCGCGTCTCCAGCCATTGTCCAGCGAAGTTGCCGGCCAGCTCGCGCGACTTGGGGTCGGCGAGCATGCGTTCGATCTGCGCGTCCAAGACGGCGGGTTCGCTGAGCTTGCCCTCCTCGCCCAACCGCAGGAGCTCTTCGTCGGGCATCGACGACCAGAGGAAGTAGCTCAAGCGGGAGGCTAGTTCGAGGTCGCTGACTCGGTGCTTCGCCGTCGGGTCTGTCGGGTCGGGGTCCCGCTCGATCCGGAACAGGAAGTGCGGCGAGACCAGCATCGCCTGCAAGGAGAGTTGGAGTCCCTGCTCGGTCGACAGACCCTCGGCGCGCGCCACGTCGACGAAGCGCAGGAGGCCGTCGACTTCTTTGTCGGTCACGGGCCGACGGTAGGCTCTGCGCGCCAGGGTGGAGATGATCCGTCGTACGCACTCGTCGCCGCTCGCCGGGTCGCAGACGAGGATCTTTTTGCGAGACGGCGGTTCGACGTCGCTGGGGAACGGGCCGACGAAGGTGATCGAATCGATGAACTTGTTCTTGTCTCGGTCGTAGACGTCCTTCTCGATCATCGAGTCGGTGAAGTCGTCGTCGACGAAGCCGGTCCGGAATGTGGAGTCGCCGGCGGAGAGATAGAGCCGGGTCTCGGCGTCTGAGTAGGGGTTGAAGTAGACGAGGCCCGAGGGTTCCGTCTCGACTTCCATGGAGTGGATGGATTCGCCGTCGCGCCAGATCCCGAGCGTGACGGGCGCTGATCCTTGGGGCCGCTCGCCGGGCATGCCGATTCGGACGATGTACTCTCCGTCCCATTCGATGCGGTGCCGGGCCTCGATCATGGCGGGGCCCAGCCGCTGCATGGAGCCGGAGCCGCTGGAGACCACGGCGTCGGCGTCTTTGCGGGACTGGTACTTGTACTCGAGGGGTTTGGCGGGCAGGGGGTCGGCGCCGAGCGCTCGCCGCGAAATGGCTTCCGCGGCGGCCATGTACTCTTCCATCAAGATCGGCGAGATGGTTAGTACGTCGCCGATGTTGTCGAACCCGTAGCCCGAGTCGTCGGTCGGGAATTCGTCCTGCGCGTTGAAGCGGATGCCGAGCAGGTCGCGAATGGTGTTGGCGTATTCGTTGCGGTTCAGCCGTCGGGCGGTCACGCGGCCGGGATCGGGCGGGGCTAGGTTGTCGAGGCGGTCGAACTCCGTTTGGGCGGCCTTGAGCAGCGCCGTCTTAGTCTGTTCAGCGAGGGGAGGGAATCCGAGCGGGGGCATCTCGCCGGAGGAGACTTTTTGGACGATTTTCTCCCAGTGTTCGCGCTCGGCCTGGGCCGACTCCAGTTGGTCGAGGCCGGCTACGTCGAGGCCGCCGGAGGCGAGTTGGGAGTTGTGGCAGGCGGCGCAGGAGGTGAGTGCGGGGCCGACCGCGGCTTTGAACGTTTCGGGATCGGCGCCGGAGGCGCCTGTGGCGCTCAGAAGGGTTAGAATTGCGACGACGCGGCGCATGGATGGTTCCGGCTAGCTAGGGCGATCCGGTTGGTCACTACGTTACTTTAGCGTTTGGTTAGGTTGCTTCGGAGGCGGGGGCCTGTTCGCGTTGAATTCCCGGGGCTTGCGTCCTGGCGCGGACTCGGCATGCCGAGTCCCTACGGGCTGAGCAACGGGCTCTTGCTTCGCAAATCGCCCTGGGGCGGGGCGCTCAGGGGCTGTCAAGAACTGAATCGGCCGGCTTTTGCCGTTGCGGGATTGGCGAAGGGCGCCGTGCGCGAGACGGGCGTTACATCCCGTTTCCGTCATTCATTTTGAGGTAACGGACTTTAAGGATCTTACTTGCGAGGCCATGTCGCAGCGGGCGAGGCTTCACGTGCGACCGTGGTCACGGGCTCACGCCCGCGGCACTGTTGTTCGTTCGCCGGCGGTTGTGGGGAATCGGATGGTCGTTGTATTTCCACAGCCCCTAACGGATCGGAGGGCGGGGGAGGTTGTCATGGTGCTGTCGGCGGGTGGGCGGTATAGTTGTTTGGCTGTGATGACTCGTCGCGATTTTGCCGCTCTTGGACTTGGGACTTCGCTTGCTGCTTGTGCGGGGAGTTCGTCTGCGGGAAGGCGTCCGAACATCCTCATCTTGATGTCGGACAACCACTCGTGGAACCACTTGGGTTGCTACGGGGATCCTGTCGTCCAGACGCCGAATATCGACGGCGTCGCCGAGCGGGGCGTGCGGTTTACCAATGCTTACTGCTCCGCGCCTTCCTGTACTCCGGCGCGGGCGTCGATGCTTACGGGGCAAGATATCTGGCGGCTTGAAGAAGGGGCGAACCTTTGGGGCATTCTGCCCAAGAAGTTCGGCGGCTATCCGGAGGAGTTGGAGGCGGCGGGGTACCTGGTCGGCTTTGAGGGGAAGGGCTGGGGGCCTGGGAGCTACGAGGCGGCGGGACGAGCGCGGAATCCGGCGGGCGATCAGTACGAGTCGTTCGGCGAGTTCCTGGCGGCTCGGGCGGCGGATCAACCGTTTTGCTACTGGTTCAGCTCGCGTGATCCGCATCGGCCTTACGACAGCGCCGCTGAGCAAGCGGCGTCCGTCGACCGTTCGAAGATCGCCGTGCCCGCCTACCTGCCCGACCACCCGGACGTCCGTCGCGACATGGCGGATTACTACGGCGAGGTGCAGAAGTTCGACGGGGACGTGGGGAGGTTCTTGGGCGAGTTGGAAGCGAGCGGACAGGCTGAGAATACGCTCGTCATCGTCGCCAGCGACAACGGTTGGCAGATGCCGCGCGGGCTCGCCAACCTCTATGATTTTGGGACGCGGGTTCCGCTGATCGCCGCTTGGCCCGGCCATATCCCGGGGCCGCGGGTGGTCGACGACTTCGTCAGCTTGAACGACCTGGCGCCGACGTTTCTGGAACTCGCCGGACGGCCGGTTCCCGAGGCGATGACGGCGCAGAGTTTGCTGCCGTTGTTTGAGTCGCCGGCCGAGGGGCGGATCGACGCGGACCGCAACTTCGTGGTGACCGCTCGTGAACGGCACGCCTTTGTGCGTAAGGGCGGCGGCGGATACGGCGGGCGTGCGTTACGGACGGACCGGTTCCTCTACATTCGCAACTATGAGCCGGACGCTTGGCCCGCGGGCGACCCGCCTTTCTTCGGCGACGTGGACGCGCATCAACTCCACTACCCGTCGCCGACGAAGTTGCTCATCCTGGAGAACCGCCGCGAGCCTGAGTACGGCCGCTTCTTCGCCCTGGGCTTTGCCAAGCGTCCGGCGGAAGAGCTTTATGACTTGCGGATCGACGTCGACCAGCTCGACAACGTGGCCGAGGATCCCGCTTACCGAGACGACAAGCAGGCGCTCTCGGCGCAGTTGACCAACTACCTGAAGCGTACCGGCGACCCGCGCGAGACCGGCGAGCCGATGCGTTGGGAGGGCGCGGAGTACTTTTCCAAGCGGGACTTGACGCCGAAACCGAGCGAGGAGGCGATTGAGCGTCTTGGCCTAGAAGGGCCGTACAGCTACGTCGATTGATCCGGCGTTTCGCCTATATGGCGGCGGCGGGGCGTTCGATATAATTTGCACGGCGAACGTTTCTCGATGCGGATCTGTGGTTTAGCTACGCTGCCTGCTTTGGCGATCGGTCTCGCTCTGGGCGTGCAGGCTCAGGAGATCGTCGGTTCGGGCGAGCAGCCTGACGGGTTCCGCTTGTTGCAGACGGATATCGCCATTTTGGATTCGGACGAGCCGCGTACGGATCTGGATTGCGACGTGGAGCCGCTCGATCCGAAGCTTGAGTACGATTTGACGTTCCAGGCCGGGTACGTGGCGCGGATTCCGTTGAGCGAGCTGGCGGGGAACGGGAATCGGTTGCGGGTGCTGTTTCGTATTCGCCCGGCGGACGGTTCGGGCGAGCCGGTTTTCTTTCGGAAGAGCTTCACGGTGCCGCGCATCGAAGAGGATGCGGAGGGATCGGCGCCGTTGCCCGGCAAGTATCGTCTGGGGCCGGGCAAGTACGAGGTCGACTGGTTGATGCGGGATCGCTCGGAGCGGGTCTGTGCGCACTCGTGGAAGATCGATGCCGAGGGGCCGGACGTGATCGAGTCGTTGGCGGCCGCTCCGAACCGTCATGAGATCGCCGCCTTCCAAGAGGAGCCGTTTTGGACCGATCCGCCGATCCGCCGTTCGCGCGGTCCGCTGCTGCACGTGAAGTTGCTGGTGAGCTTTTCGCCGGTCGAGCTGGCGAAGGTCTCGTTGAGCGAATATGACCAGCGCAGCGTCGTCTCGATGATCCGCGCGCTGTCTCGCGAGCCCGACATCGGCGAGTTCACGGTGATCGCCTACAACGCGCATGAGGAGCGCGTGATCTATGAGGCCGAGCGGGTTTCGTCGATCGATTTTCCGGCGCTGGGCGAAGCGGTGCGTTCGAGTCGCAGCGGCGTGGTCGACATCGAGCAGCTCCAGGACAAGAAGAGCGGCGAGAAGTTTCTGGCGGAGCTGTTTGACGAGCACCTGGATGCGTCGTCGAACGAGGGCGTGGACGCGGTCGTCTTTCTGGGGCCGAAGGTGACTTTTGAGCGCAATCCGTCGTATCCGCTGATGACTTCGTCGCGCTCGTTGCAAGCGCCCATCTTCTACTTCATCTACAATCGAAGTCCGCGGTCGTACCCTTGGCGCGACGCCGTCAGTTCGGGGCTGCGGGCGCTCAACGCCACTGAATACGACGTGACGACGGCCAAGCAGTTCGGCTCGTCGCTGCGGCGAATGATCGCGGCGCTGAAGCCCGCCCAGACGACCGCCGATTCAGAGTAGTTCGATCCGCTTTCTCGGAGATATCCGCCATGCGTTCATCCGTTCTCTTCCTTTCGCTTACGCTCGCTCTAACCGGCTGCTTCTCGACGGAGTCCGAGGAGGCTTCAGAGGTCACCAGCGAAGGCGTCGACATCGAAAAAAATCCCCTGGGCGCGCTCTCGGCGTTGGCCAACATGGGCAACGATCTGCAGAACCTGCAAGAGGAGTTGGAGGCGATGCCGGATGTGGATCCGGTGCACTTCAACGATCTGATCGCGGTGCTTCCCGAACCGCCTTCGGGCTGGACGGCGCAGGACCCCAAGGGGCAGACGTCCGACATGGGCGGCATGAAGCTCTCGAACGCCAGCCGGGTCTACACCGAACAAGACGGCGATGGACGGGTCGAGATTGAGATCCAGGACTGGGCGTTCAACAAGTTGGTCTACGGGCCGTTCATGATTCGGTCGAAGTTCAGCCAGGAATCGACCGAGGGCTGGAACAAGGGCATCACGGTGGGCGAGGATCCGGGCTACGAAGAGTACAAGACCAAGAGTCGCCGGGGCGAACGGATGGTGCTCTACGGCAAGCGCTACCCGATCAAGATCAACGTTCGGAACCAGGACGCCGAGGCGTTTGACGAGTGGTGGCAGGCGATTCCGGTCGGCGATCTGCCGAAGGCGCAGTAGCCGTCGCCCGTGCTTGGACCTCGTTTCGATCAGGCCTTCCAACTGGCCTCGGAGCTGCATCGCGAGCAGACCCGAAAAGGGTCTGGTGCGCCGTACGTTTCGCACCTGATGGCGGTGGCTGCGTTTGCGGTGGAGCATGGGGCGGATGAAGATACGGCCGTCGCGGCGCTGCTGCATGACGCGGTCGAGGACCAAGGCGGCGATCCTGTGCGGCGGCGTATTCGTGAGGAGTTCGGCGAGCGCGTGGCTCGGTTCGTGGAAGGCTGCACGGACGCGGAAGTGATCCCCAAGCCGCCGTGGCGTCCGCGCAAGGAAGCGTTTATTCGCAACCTGGCCGCGCAGCCGCCTGAGGTGCGTTTGATTGTGGCCTGCGACAAGCTGCACAACGCCGCTTGCACGCTGGACGATCTGCGCGCGCAAGGGGCCTCGGTTTGGGAGAAGTTTAAGGGCGGGCGGGACGGCACGCTGTGGTACCTGCGGTCGGTGACGGAAGTGGTGGCGCCGGACGTTCCGCAACGCTTGGCGACCCGTCTACGTCGTACGATCGAAGCATTGGAGGCCGAGAGCTGATGCACCCGTTCGTCCTGCTGAACGAAGAGATTTTGCCCGCCGACCAGACGATGCTCAAGCCCGGGCAACTGGGCTTGCTGGCCGGGTGGGGCGTGTTTACGACGCTGCGTATCTATCGCGGCGTTCCGTTCGAGTACGAGCGCCATTGGGCGCGCATGCAGCGCGACGCGAACCTGCTGCACATCCCCTTCGACTTCGATCCCGTCGGCGTACGGCGAAAGCTGCTGGAGCTGATCGCCCAGAACGAGTCGTTTGAAGCTTCGATGCGCGTGTGCGTGGTGCGTAGTGAAGGCGGGGTGTTTGCGGGGCCGAGCTTGGGGAACGCGTCGGACTTGGTGGCGTTTTCGATTCCGGTGAAAGATTGGGCGGACAGGACGGCGCTCTCGGTGACGCCGCAAGGACGTCATGCGGCCTCGCCTTTTCGCGGGACGAAGACGCTCTCTTGGTCGCACAACTTGACGATGGTTGAGACTGCGCACCAAGGCGGTTTCGGCGAGACGATCTTGCTCAATGAGCGGGACGAGGTGGCCGAGTGCACCTCGGCGAACATCTTTGCCGTGATCGACGGCGAGGCCTATACGCCGCCGCTCGACTCGGGGCCGTTGCCGGGCGTGACGCGGGCCGTGATGCTGGAAGAGTTGGAGCCGCCGGTGCGGGAGCGCGTGCTGACGCTGGACGATCTATATGCCGCTGATGAGGTGTTTATCACGTCGTCGACGCGGGAGTTGATGCCGGTGGATCGGATTGGCGATCGGTCGCTCGGCGCCGAGCGTTGGCCGGTGATGGAAGGGATTCGCGAGCGGTTGCGGAACTATATCCACGCCTATGTGGACGCGAACGGTTCAGCCTAGGAGACGGACCTTCAGCCCTTTGGCGAAGGCGGCGAATCCGGCTGGATGGCTGGACAGCGACTGTAGGGTGTAGCGTGCCGCAGAGGACCAACGGCTCGCTCCGCGGCCGCCTTCGACGGCGCGGCCGGTGAGGTAGGCGTAGAAGCGGGCTTCGGCTTCGCGTCGCAGGCCCTGGGTGTCGGGATAGGCGAACTCGCGGTCGGCGACTTCGCGCCAGCAGGATTCCATCAACTCGGTGCGGCTGCTTTGCGATCCGGCTTCGCGGAAGTACCAGACGACGACGGCGGGTACGCAGGCGAACGGACCGCGTCGGGCGAGTTTGAGGTGGAGGTCCCAGTCTTCGACTCCGCCCAGCGTTTCGTCGAACCCGCCGACCTCTTCGACCGTCGTGCGGCGCATCAGAGAATTGGATCCGCAAGCGATGAAGTTTTCGAGCAGCAGCTCCGCGAGCACGTCGTCCGAGAAAGTCGGGCGGGCGTCGGGGCCGCGCACGGAGCCGGCTTCGTCGACGAAATCCGTCCAGCCGTAGACGGCCGTCGCGCCGGGGAGCGCTTCGACGGCGGCGAGTTGGCGTTCGAGCTTTTCGGGCGTCCAACGATCGTCGGCGTCCAGACAGCCGACGAACTCGCCTCGGGCTCGTGCCAACGCGCGGTTGCGGGCGGCGGAGGGGCCGGAGCGCGGGGGGCGATCGGATTCGACGACGATGACGCGCGGGTCGCGGATGCTTTGGGCGATCTCGACGGTGCGGTCGGTCGAGCCGTCGTCGGCGACCAGGATCTCCAAGTCGCCGCGCGTCTGCTCGAGCGCGGATTCGATCGACCGGCGGATGGTCGACTCCGCGTTCCACGCGGCCATTAGAACTGAAACTACGGGCGCCATGCGAGAAGGCCGTGCAGCCGCTCCTTCCACGGCAGCGGATACGGCCGTTGCGACGCGGTTCCTGGCGGGCCGCCCCCTGTGTAGGGGGAAGCGACCGCTCGCCTATTATCGCCGGTCCGTCAACTTGGACGCGCTGACCATGTTGGCGAAGATGCGGTAGGCGCCGGGGACTCCGGCGGGGAGCTGGCGGAACCAGGAGTAGGCGGAGAAGATGTAGACGCCCTTGCCGTAGCGGGCGTAGAGCATGCCGCCGCGTGCCGGGGCTTGGCCCTCGTCGTTGGTTTCAAACAGCGACTCGATGCGCTCGTCCCACTTGCCCTTGAAGTAGAGGCCGCGCTCTTGGACCCAGCCGTCGAAGTCGGCTTGGGTGATCTGGTTGGGGGCCTGGAGCAGAGAGTGGTCGGGGATTGGCAGGGTGACCGGCGCCGTCTCGTCGGTGACGCGATCGGTGCGCGCTCGGCTCATCTGCTCCGCCTCGACCGGATAGGGCGAGAGCGAAGGCGGCGGGCCGCGGCGGCCGAACGTGTTGTACTGCTCGATCAGCGTCCCGCCTTGCTCGACGTAGGCCAGCAGGCGGTCCTTGGCGGCGATCAAGTCCGGGCGGGTGTTCATCGCACGAACCCCGGCGACGATCGCGTCGTACTGCGTGAGGTCGCCGGCGGCGAGGTCTTTCGCTTCGAGCAAGGTGACGGCGGCGCCGAGTTCGCGCAACGCTTCCGGGACCTTGTCCCCGGCGCCCATCACGTAGCCGATGTTTTTCGACAGGATGCGCACGTCGGTCCGCTCGATGCGCATCTCAGCCGGCGGGTAGAGCATCTGGATGGGGATGTGGTCGTACTCGATTTGCAGCATGCCGGTCGAGTACTTGAATCCGTCGAGCGTATAGACTGCGCGCAGGGTCCCGCCGGAGGTTTGCTTGGGCGGGGTGACGGTGAATTCGACGGTGAGTTCCTGGCCGCTCTTGGCGAGCGGCGCCGCGACGTGCTCGGGGCTCGACTGCCAGCCTTCCGGCAGGTCGAGCGAGAGGAAGCCGTCGGCGTTCGCGACGTTGGCGGTCAGGCGGACGGCGACCTTGCGCGGCGCCTCGGTGGGGAAGATCAGGTTCTCGCGCGTCAGGTTGACGGCTACGGGCGGGACGATCTGGAGGGCGCGTTCGCGTTCGCCGAAGCTGCGATCGACCCAGCGGTAGACGACGGGTTTTTCGATCGGGACCTCGACGCCGTCGGCGAAGCGCATGCGGAAGACGGCCGTGAGTACGGGCGGGGCTTCGGGCTTGCCGATCAGCCGTCGGTCGTCGAGCTGATAGACGAAGCCGTCGGACGGGTCGCGCATCCACGGCGGTTGGGAAAAGGGCGCGTCGTCTGGAACAGCGAGCTTGGTCGTCTCGCGAACGGGGCGGTTGTAGGGCAGGACGGCGCTGGGCGTGGGGCCGTCGCGCGTGTCGTCCCCCGTGCCGATGCCCAGCAGCGAGCCGAGCACCCACTCGACCTTGGCGTCGGAGCGACTGAGGGCGGTCCATTGGACGTCGATCGTTTCGCCGGGTGCGTAGGACCAGTCGGGGGCCGTGGCGTCGAGCCAGAGGCCGGAAGCGAGTTCGATCGCGCGCGCCAGTTCGCGCTTCTTGACCGTGGGCCAGTGGCCGTTGAGTTTGTCGAGTTCCTTCCAGGCGGCGAGCAGGTGCGGCAAGATCGCCGCCGGCTTGCGCGGGTCGTAGTCGTCGCGCGCTTTCGCTAGGTGCTCGCCGACCGCTCGGCCGCCTTCGATGCGGCCCCAGCTGGTGTCGACGCCGTCGAAGAGATCGTCGGTCGCTTCATCGCCGAGGACGTGTTCAAAGTCAGCGGTCACGCGGCCCTTGGTCTGCGACGTGCCCATCTCTTGGCTGCGGTGCATAGAGCGGCTTTCGCCCGCGATCTCGGCGTAGGATTTGCCGAGGATGGGATCGTAGTCGCCGATCTCGATGCGAACTTGATGCGCCTTGACCGGCTCGTCGCGGGTGGAGCGCGGGCCGCGGCGGCCGAACTGGAAGATGTTCCAGACGTAGCGCTTCGCTTGCCACGGTTCGCCGAGTTCGGGCCGATAGGATGGGTCGGCGGCGGCTTGGAACGCGGCCGGGCCGGTGTGGCCGACGGCGGTGTGTTGGCCGTGGCCGCCCGAGCCGGGCGGCGGCGGGAAGCGCGCGATGATCACGTCGGGCCGGAACTGGCGGATGACGCGGACCATGTCGCCGAGCAGGATGTCGCGGCCCCAGAGCTTGAGCGCCTCCTCGGGCGTCTTCGAATAGCCGAAGTCGATCACGCGGGTGAAGAACTGTTCGCCGCCGTCGATGCGCCGGGCCGCGAGCAGTTCCTGCGTGCGGATCATGCCCATCAGCGGGCCCTGTTCGGAGCCGATCAGGTTCTGGCCGCCCTCGCCTCGGTTGGCCGAGAGGTAGGCCGTGCGCATGTGGCGGCCGCGCGCGAAGTAGCTGATGACGGCGGTGTTCTCGTCGTCGGGATGGGCGGCGAGCATCAGTACGGAGCCGAGATGCTGGAGCTTGTCGAGCGTCTCGGTGAGTTCGGCGGCGCCGCGTTGCGGAGTCGGCTGAGCGGCCAGACCGGAGGCTAGAAGGAGAGCTAGGAAGAGGGCTCGCATGAACCCATGATTCTAGCGGGGGTTCAGCTTCCGAATGGGAACTCTCCGGCCAGCGGGGAAGCAGAGGCGATCAGCGGGCGACGGCACGTGTGCGCAGTGCTTCCTTGGAGACGACGCCGCGACCGCCCGCGACGGTCAGGGAACGCCTTGCGCCCTTACGCACCACGTCGAACGGTACGTCGTCCGAATCGGCTTGGGCGATCCGTCGGCGTACGTCGATCGGGTTGCGGACCGGTTGTCCGCCGACTTTGACGATGACGTCGCCGGCGCGAAGACCGCCCGCCGACGCCGGGGTCTCGTTCTCAACCGAGCGCACGAGCACGCCTTGCGCGACGCCGAAGGACTGCGCGAACTGGCCGCTGATCTCTTCGAGCGTGGCGCCGAGCGACAGGTTGCGGGTGACCGTGACGTTGCGCGGAATGTCGATCGAGACGCGCCGCTCCATCGCCGACTCGCGCGACTTGGCGGAGAACAGGGTTCCCGCGCGGGAGCCGATGCGTACGGTGGCGCTCTTGTTGCGGCCTTCTTTGGAGACGGCTTCGATCTTGACCGCTTCACCGGCGGCGGTCTGGCCGACTAGGCGCGCGAACTGCTCGACGTTCTCAACTGCTTGGCCGTTGTAGCTGGTGATCACGTCGCACTCGGCCAGGCCGCTTTGCTCGGCTGGAGAGTTGGGGACGAGCTTGGCGATCTCGACTCCGCGCGGCGAGTCCATGCCGAGTTCGTCGGCGGTCTCCTGGTCGACGCCGATCACGCCGACGCCCAGGTACCCGGACGTCTGCCCGAGCAAGCCCGCGGTGATGAGGAAGCTCAATGAAGCCGTGGCGAGGAACTGACTCATTCGGTTTCTCTCCGTTTAATCTGGATGCGGCCGCCGGTGTTGCGTATGGTCAACGTCGGTCCGCCGCCGTTCAGCGATCCGGTGGCGCGCAGGTCGGAGGCGCCGAACTGCGCGCTCGCTTGCGTCACGGTGATCGCTTCAAACTCACTCTCGATCCGGCCCATACTGCGCGCGAGGTCGACCTGTGCGTCGATCACCACGCGCGCGTCGGCGGGCAGCCAGATCACGATGGTGCCCGACATCGTCTCAATCAGCGAATCGCCCATCGGCGCGCTGCTGACGAAGTAGGCGTGGATGTTGCCGTTGGCGCTGGTGGCGAGGACTCGTCCGGAAACGTCCTTGAGGCGGATGTGGCCTTCGGCCGTCTCGGCTCGCACGCCGCGCGGTGCGCCCGCGATCTCGATGGAGCCGCCGGCGGTATCGGCGTTGACGCGGCCGCGCGCTTCGCCGATGCGGATGGCGCCGCCGGACGTCGCGGCGATCACTTCGCCCGCGACTCGCGCCGCGACCACGTCGCCGCCCAAGGTTTCGGCGCGCAAGGTGCCGCCGACCGAGCCGACTTCGATGCCGCCGCCGTTTGAGGTCAACGTCGCCTCGCCGCCGGCCGCGCGCAGCTTGATGGAGCCGCCCGCGGTCTCGCAACGGACCGAGCCGCCGATCGCGCCCAAGGTGATCGGACCGCCTGCGGTCGAGGCCATCACGCCGCCGCCGATGGCGTTCATCTCGATCGACCCGACGGACGAGTTGGCGCTGACGCCGCCCTCGACGCCTTCGACGTACAATGCGCCGGCCGCCGTCCGTACCACCGTCTCGCGCAGACGACGCGGGGCGCGAATCTCAATGTGCGACGTGAATCCGCAACGCCCGCACTGGGGATCTTGGAGCGTCAGCGTGGCCGACGGTCCGCGTCGCGAGGACGCCAGCAGCGCACGCTCGAAGATCGCCTGCGCGTCCTGCGCGTTGGCCGCTTTGGCTTTGCGGATGACGCGGTACTCCACGCGATCGATGTCGGCGCCGACGACGCGGATGTCGCCCACGGTGTTGACGGTCAGGCGAATCGGCTGATTCATCGAGCCGGACTGCTCTTGGATCCAGTAGCCGCCGCGCTTTTCGACCGGGGCGCTCGGCTGTTGCGCCGGCGCGAGGCCGACGATCAGCGTCGCACTCAGGGTGAGGGATTTGAGAAGGGACTGCATCAGGGATCAATAGAGGTCGACGGAGGCGCTCATGTCGTGCAGCAACCGCTCTACTTTGTAGCGAACGTAGTTGTCTTGTTCGTCGCGGACCAGCTCCTGCAACGTTCCGACCATCTCGCGGTCGGCGGTGTCGGTGAGCAGGTCGACGGCTTGGACGCGCATGCCGGCGTTGGGGTCGCGGCGCAGGCTTTCGACCAAGGCGTCGCGGACTTCCGGTTGAGCGCGGTGCTCGGCGAGCATCTCAAGCGCCTTCAGTCGGACGCCGGGATTCTCGTCGCGCAGCATGACTTCGATGAGCGCGCCGCGAATGTCTTGGTCGGCGGCGCGCGGTTCGAGGGCCTCGAGCGTTTCAAGCCGGACGCCGGAGTTCGGGCTCTGCACGTTCGAGATGAGCAGGCCGCGGATCAGCGGGTCGTCGGGGTTGCCGCGGATGGTGCGGCGCTGTTCGAGGACGATTTCGACGCCGCCGCTCTCGGGGGAGAATTCGACCGAGCGGACGTCGCCGCCGACCGGATCGGACGCCTCGCCGACGAAGCCGGCCGTGTTCGCTCCGCCGCCTCCGGTGAGAACGTCGGGGGCCATGCGTCCGCCCCAGAAGCCGAGGGCCAACAGGGCGATCGCCGCCGTGGGTTGCCACGCGACGCGCATCCCGTTGAGGCCTTCGATGAAGCGCGCCCACCAGCCGCCGTCCGACGTCGGCGCTGCCGGCGAGCCCCGACGTTCCCGGCCCTGACTCTCTCGGTAGACCTCGCGCATCAGGTCGTGCCGGCACTCGGCCAGCAGCGCCTCGGAGATCTCGGCCGGCTCACGTTCGTTCATCGCGCGCAGGAACTCGCGCTGCACTTCGACGGCCTGGGCGAGCTCGTCCGACTCGCGGATCCGGGCCTCGAAGGCGTCGCGATCGGCGTAGGCCATCTCGCCGTAGAGATAAAGGTCGATCTGCTGTTGTTGGCTTTCAGACATCGCCGACTCCTTTAGCTCCCCTCCGCCAGCGCCCCGCGTAGTTTGCGGGTCGCGCGGAAAAGACTGTTCTTCGCGGCTTCCTCGCTGATGCCGACGATCTCGCCGATCGCCCGCAGGCGGAGCCCTTCGTAGTGGCGCAGCTCAAAGACCATCCGCTCCTTGGGCGAGAGTTCTTCGAGGGCGCCTTCGATGCGACGGCCGAGGTCGCGGCCTTCGTAGACGCGATCGGGCGCGCTCTCGGGCCGTCCGTCGGCGGCCGTTTGGAGCGGGTTGAGGCCGAACTCGTCGTCGCGGTCATCGACCGTGTGCTCCTTGCGTACGCCTTTGCGGCGGAGTTGATCGAGGCAAACATTGGTCGCGATGCGGTAGAGCCAGGTGTGGAAGCTGCACTGGAAACGGAAGGTGTCGAGCTTGCGGTAGACCTTGAGGAAGGCCTCCTGGTAGGCGTCTCGGGCGTCCTCGGGCGAGCGCAAGACGTTCATGGTGACGCGCATGACCGAGCGATCGTACAGGCGCACGAGTTGCTCGAAGGCGTCCGCATCTCCGCCTTGCGCCGCCTCAATGAGGGCGCGTTCGCTCTCATTGGAGACGTCCTGGGCCGCTCCCGCGAGCCCGACCGATTCCGTTCTAGCTGCTTCCACTCCGAGGCGCGTCCGCCTTACAGAGAGTATGACGCGGGTTGGTTGGAAAGGTTTGCTTATACTCAGGGCCGGTTCTCGTGGCTGCTAGACTGCGAGCAGCTACGATGGCGTCGACTGTACAGCAAGACAAACCGCTAAAGACACTCGACCGAGCGAAGGTGGAGCGTCGAACGATACGTCTGACTGAAGACGAAGTGGATCTGATCGACGCCGTCCGTGCCGCCAAGTCGAAGAAGGCGGGCAAACCCTTCGATGAAGTCCTCCGGAAGTACGGATACTAGAGAAGAGATGCGCGGATCTTGCTGTTTTCCCCGGGCGTAATCGGATTCGGGACGGATGTTCGATTTCGCGTTATGAAGCGAGGCGCTTCAGGGTCTGCAACGAGCGCAGCCTGACGGCTGTGAAAAAATTGATTGGGCTTGCTTGAAGCCGAAGTCGACGCTTCGGAAGCGTGGTCTCCATCGTCACGGCAAGCCGTGATGATGGAGACCACGTAACAGAAGAGAGGGCTGTATCCTGCTGAATTCCCAGGGCTTGCGCCCTGGGCTAGCGAAATGACGCCCTGCGGGCTGAGCAACGGGCTCTTGCTTTGCAAATCGCCCTCGGACCCGGCACTTACGTACCGGGCTCTGACGGATCCGACCGCCGTTGTTTGTGGATAGGCGGGGGTGGAGAACGTTGGTCTGTCGAAGAGCTCTGAGGGGCTCAGGCGGGCCGCTTGGTCGGATTAGACGGCGACGGGTTGTCCGGCTTTCTCGAAGCCCAGTTCGTTGAGGAGCTGTTCGATGTCTTCGTCCATCAGGCCTTTGGTGTGGTCGGCGAGCTTGGTGAAGGCTTCGTAGACCTTGGTCGTGTCGTCCTTGCCTAGGTCGCCGTAGCCGAGGTCGATGACTCGTTGATGGAGAGCGTGGCGGCCGGAGTGTTTGCCCAGGACCAGCTTCGAGGTTGGTACGCCGACTTTGGCCGGATCGAGGATCTCGTAGGTCGAGCGATGCTTCAGGTAGCCGTCTTGGTGGATGCCCGCTTCGTGCGCGAAGGCGTTGGCGCCGACGATCGCTTTGTTCGGTTGCGGCTTGAAGCTGATGACGCTGGAGAGCGCTTCGCTGGCTGCGAACAGCTTTTCGGGGCGGACGCCGGTGTGGAAGGGGAGTCGTTCGGGCTTGACGATCATCGCGGCGACGACCTCTTCGAGGGCGCAGTTGCCGGCGCGTTCGCCGATGCCGTTCATCGCTGTCTCGATCTGTCGTGCGCCCGCCTTGAGGGCCGCCAGGGCGTTGGCCGTTGCCAGGCCTAGATCGTCGTGGGTGTGGACGCTGACGACGGCGCGGTCGCCGACTTCGTCGACGATGGCGCCGATGATCTCGGCGTATTCGTCGGGCGTGCAGTTGCCGACCGTGTCGGGGATGTTGATGGTGGTTGCGCCGGCGTCGACGCAGGCTTTCGAGATGCGGCGCAGGTAGCCGATCTCGGTGCGGGAGCCGTCTTCGGCCGACCATTCGACGTCGTCGCAGAATTGCTTGGCCTGCGCGACGCCTTTGACGGCCTGCTCCAGGATCTCGTCCTGGGTCTTGTTGAATTTGTACTTGAGGTGGATCTCGCTGGTGGCGATGAAGCAGTGGATGCGCGGCGCCTTGACGCCTTCGAGCGCGCGCGCGGCTCGCTCGATGTCTTTGGGTACGGTGCGGGCCAGGGCGGCTACGCGCGCATCGGGGAATTCGCGTCCGACGCGCTGTACGGCCTCGAAATCGCCGTCGGAGGCGATGGGGAAACCGGCCTCGATGACGTCCACTCCGAGGTCGACCAACTTTGCCGCCACCTGGAGCTTCTCGTCGGTGGTCATGGAGCAGCCGGGCGACTGTTCGCCGTCCCGCAGGGTCGTGTCGAAGATGGTTACGCGATCAGACATGGGGTTTTGTCGCTTCCTTGGCGTCAGTACACCAAGCTGGGTTTGATAATGCAAATTTATTATATTTGCGTCTAAGATAAGTCTGTCATATCGGTCAAGAGATGGACCTCGCGCTGCTCAACACCTTCCGCACGATCGCCGATGAAGGCAGTTTTTCGCGCGCCGCGCAACGGTTGCTGCGCACGCAGCCGGCGGTGTCGTTGGCGCTCAAGCGGCTGGAGAGCGATCTGGGCGCGACGCTGATCGATCGGTCTTCGAAGCAACTGTCGTTGACCGACGCGGGGCGGCTGGTGCTCGACTACTGCGAGCGTTTCGACGGGGTCGATCGGGACCTGCGTACGTCGTTGGCCGAGCTGCGGGATCTCGAATCGGGCCGTCTACAGATCGGCGTGAACGAGTCGTCGGCGCTCTATCTGCTGGATCTGGTGGTCGAGTTTCGCAAGCGCCATCCGCGGGTGCATGTGGAGTTGCGGCGTACGCTCTCGAGCCGGATCCCCGAGGAGATTTTGCGCGGGTCGCTTGAGATGGGAGCGCTGAGCTACGACCCGGGCGACGACCGGATTGAGACGCAGGAGATCTACGAGGATCACCTGGCGTTCGTGGTTTCTCCCGAGCATCGGCTGGCGCGGCGGCGGAAGGTTTCGATTGAGGAATTGGGCGAGGAGACCTTCATTGCGCACAACGTCAGCGGCCCCTACCGCAGCCGGATCATCGAGACGTTCCAGGCGCACCGTGTGCCGCTGCAGATCGGGATTGAGTTGCCGACGATCGAGACGATTCGGCGGCTGGTGCAGCGGAATTTGGGCGTCGCGTTCCTCCCGCGCATGTGCGTGGAGCAGGAGATCGAGTCGCGGGTGCTGCGTGAGATTCAGGTGCGCGAGGTGCAGATGACGCGGACGATCCGGTTGGCGTATCCCGGGGCGCGGCGGTTGTCGCATGCGGCGCGGGCTTTTTTGGAGATTGTGTCTGACGAGTAGGTCGGCGATCTCCGCTATGCTATCTGCCGATATGCGGATACCGACCCTCCTGCTGACCACGCTGCTCGGCGCCTCGTTGCTTCCGGCTCAGACCTACGAGCCGAACTGGGAATCGCTCGACAAGCGTCCGACGCCCGAGTGGTTCCTCGACGCCAAGCTCGGCATCTTTATCCACTGGGGTATCTACTCGGTACCCGCGTTCACCACGCCCGACTCCTACTCGGAGTGGTATTGGAACTGGATCAAGAACGTTCCCGGCCCGGATGCGAAGGAGAGCGCCAAGCGTCGTCACGAAGAGACGCTCGCCTTCCACCATCGCGTCTACGGCGAGGATTTCGACTACACCCAGTTCGCGCCGATGTTCAAGGCGGAGCTGTTCAACCCGGACGAGTGGGCGCGCATCTTCAAGGACTCGGGCGCGAAGTACGTCGCGTTGACGTCGAAGCATCACGACGGATTCTGCCTGTTCGAATCCGAAGAGGCGAACCGTAGTTGGGGGCGCAAGTGGAACTCGGTCGACATCGGTCCCGGTCGCGATCTGTTGGGCGACCTGGGCGATTCGGTGCGTGAAGCCGGTTTGGAGATGGGGTTCTACTACTCGCTGTACGAGTGGTTCAACCCGCTGTGGCTGACCGACCGTGAGCTGTTTGTCGACGAGCACATGATTCCGCAGTTCAAAGACGTGGTGACGCGCTACAAGCCGGCGATCATCTTTTCCGACGGCGAGTGGGACATGCCGGCCGAGGACTGGAAGAGTGAGGAGCTGCTGGCGTGGCTCTACAACGAGTCGCCGGTGAAGGATCACGTGATCGTCAACGATCGTTGGGGGAAGGGCATCCGTCACAACCACGGCGGCTACTTCACCACCGAATACGGCGCCGGGATGCCGGACGCGACGCATCCGTGGGAAGAGAATCGCGGCATGGGCTTCAGCTACGCCTACAACCGCAACGAGCCGCTCTCGAACTACCGCACCGGAAAGGAACTGATCTGGATGTTCGCCGACCTGGTCGCGCGCGGCGGGAATCTCTTGCTGAACGTGGGGCCGACGGCGGACGGCCGTATCCCCGAGATCATGCAAGAGCGGCTGAAGGAGCTTGGCGATTGGCTGGCCGTCAACGGGGAGGCGATCTACGGGACGCGGACTTGGCGACAGACCGCGCAGTGGACCGCGGGCACGAAGCCCGACGAACAGTTCGGCGAATACAAGGTCAAGTACGACGTGTTGGAGATGGCGGGCCAGAAGCCTCGCGACGGGCGCGCGGTCAAGCAGGTGTTCTTTACGCAGAAGGACGGCGCGGTGTACGCGATCACGCCGGGGTGGCCGGGCGACAGCCTGACGCTGCGCGATCTGGAAGTCGACAAGCGCCGTACGGTGGTGACGATGCTCGGCGTCGACGAGCCGCTCGCGTGGAGCGCCAAGCGCGGCGACGTCATCATCGAGACGCCTAATTTCGGGCCGGGCGAGGCGCCCTCGGAGCACGCTTTCGTCTTCAAGCTGACCCACGTGGAGTAGCTCGTCGTTCGCCCGCATTTCTTCCTGGCCGACCTCGGTGGGTACAATGGTCGACTCGCATGGCGAAAAATTCACCGGGGAAACCCGCGGAACGGAAGATCGATCGTTCCGTTCTGCTTAACGGCGTTACAGTTTGGACCGAGCGTGTGCCGCGCGCGAAGAACGCGGCGGTCAGCGTATGGGTGCGCGCGGGCTCTCGTTATGAAGACCTGAAGGAAGCCGGCATCTCCCACATGCTTCAGCGGATTGCTTTGTGGGGGACCGAGAAGCGTTCCGCCGAAGAGATCGGCGCGGGGATTGAAGGGCTCGGCGGCGACGTGGAGTATCACACCGCGCGCGACCACGCCGGGTGGGTTGCCGGATCCGACGATTGGAAGAGCGCGCTTGAGTTGATCTCCGACCTCACGCTGCGTCCGGCGATCACGAAAGAGGCTATCGACGCCGAGCGGGAGGCGCTGCTGAAGGAGTTGAGCGCGGACGAAGAGAATCCGGACTTCAACCTCGACCGGATGTATCTGCGCAGTCTGTGGAAAGGCCACGGATTGTGCCGGGCTCCGCGCGGTCGTCTGCTTGAGATCAAGGGCTCGCTGCGGCTGGAAGACTTTAAGCCCAAGTCGCTGATTCGCTTCCAACGAGAATCGGTCCACCCGCGCGGGTTGACCGTGATCGCCGCTGGCGCCGTGGATCACGAGGAAGTGGTCGCGGAGGCGGAGGCTCTGTTCGGCGAGATGGAGGAGCCCAAGAAGACGGTCAGCACGACGACGCCGACGCCGTTCAAGGTGTTTGCGATGCGCAGTCGGGCCGGGCTGGAAGGCGTGCGCATGCAGGTGGGCGTGCCGACCTTCGGCGCGAACGACGATCGCCGCTACGTGGCGCATCTGCTGAACGCGCTGGTCGGGGCGGGCGAGGATTCACAGCTGGCGCGGCTGTTGGCCTCCGGCGAGCTGGGGGCGAACGACGTGCGTTCGTCGCTCGATCTCTATGAAGACGTGGGATCGTTTTCCGTGCGCTTGTTCATGGATCGCGAGCACGCTTCGAGCGTGTTGGAAACCGTCGTCGGGATTCTGCGGGGGCTGGCTCGTGAGGCCGTGGACGACGGCGAGTTGGCGAAGGCCAAAGCTTATATCCACGGGGAGATTGACGCCCGGTTGGAGACGCACAAGACGCGGGTGAACGATCTGCTTCGCCAGGAGCTTTACTTCGGCCGTCCGCTCGATCCGGCCGCGGAGGCTGATCGGCTGGATCGCACGACGGCTGAGCAGGTGCGCATGTTGGCGTCGGAGTGGGTGGCGCCGCATACGCTTTCGGTCGCTATGTTGGGCGACTTGAAGGGCGTGAACGTGAGCCCGAGTATTTTGCGCTGGTAGGGCTAGAGCTTGGCTAGGCGCCGTTGGGCGAACGCGTAGTAGTCGTGTTCGGCAAACGTCTTGTCCTGCGGCGCTTTGACTCGCTGGTAGTAGCTGCGCGCCGTGTCGAGTTCCCCGAGTTCTTCGGCGATTCGGCCGTAGACGAACCAGGCTCCGTCATCGGGAACTTCCATGACCTGCGACTTCAGGAGTTGCGCTTGGACCTGCCGAGCGGGCCCGGCCTGGCCGCTTTCGGCGTACACGGCGGCGAGGCGCTGCAGCGTCTCGACCGACGGCGTTTCGCCTGAGCGCCGCACTGCTTCTTCCATCGTCTCCACGGCCGCCGAGTCGAGCTTGCCGGCGGCCAGGGCGGCCATCGCTTGCGTGCTGAGATCCCTGGGCTTCAGTTCGCCGAGGGCCTCCAGCTTTTCACGCGCGGCGGCGACGCCGTCTAGGTTCAAACGTCGAGCTTCGGAGTTGAGCCGCAGCCGTAGGACGTAGGCGTCTTTCGGATCCTTGCGCAGCCTTGCGTCGAAGGCGTCGTCCAATTCATCCCAGGCTCCAAGGCGTTGGAGTGCGCCGCTCAGGTAGTAGATTGCGGTGTCCGAATCCGGGTGCGCCTTCCAGATGCGACGGGCGACCTCGGCGGCTTCCTCCCACTGCTTGAGGTTGCGATGAGCTTGGAGCAACGCCCGGTCGAGCTGGACTCGCGCGTCCTTCGACTTGGCCTTCTTGCGCAGGGGGGCAAGGAGCTCCAAGGCTCGCGCACCGTCGATGGATTCAGCCGACAGCAATACGGCGGCGGCCGTGCGCATGCGGGCTTCGTCCCGTGGGTCGCCTTTGGTCCAGAACTTGAGAAACGGCTTGCCGGCGAGGGGATCGTCGTCGCTGGTCGCCGCCGATATGTGCTCGCGAACCCAATCCAGCAGCACTCCCGCGCCTTCGAGGTCACCGGCCTCGATGCGCCTCAGGGCTTCGAATCCGGACTCGGAGAAGTTCGAGTCGTTTCCGCTTGAGGTGTCGAGAAGTCGATAGGCGCCGTCCTCTCGTACGACGAAGTAGAGAAGCTCGCGCCCCATCATCCGGATCGCGGTCTGGTAGCCGCTCTCGTCGTTGCCTTCGGCGGGTTCGTCTCGACCCGCTACAAGGACGTCCAGGGAAAAAGCGACGGGCAGGTTCTGCGCGCGCATCTGGCCGTAACCGGTGTAGAGCGACTCGTTGAGCTTCCGAACCGTCTCTTCGTCGGAGCGCGCGCGCGCCGCGTTCTTGGACATCATGGCGAAGATCTGATCCAACTCTGCGTCGCCCGAGAGGACATGGATCAGGAACTTCAGTCCGACCGATCGCGGGTCGTCGTCGGGGAGTTCGACGTCTTCGTATCGCTCCATCGACTCGAACATCTTGGCTTGCGCCAAGGTCTGAGCGTTCCCTCCGGCCCCGGCGGCCATGCCCCGCATCAGCGCCGCTACCTGCTGATAGTTTCGGGTGAACATCAGCGACCGAACGGCGTTGGACGACTGCTGCGCCAGGTGGTTGGAGTTGATGCTGCGATTCGCCCAGCGCAAGGCGTCCTCGGGACCCTTGGTGACGGCTCTCGCCGCCATCTCCATGTAGGGAAGGTCGTCGCGCCCGCGCTCCTTCAACTCCCGAAGCAGTTCTTCGAAGCGTTGCGCCCGCAAGAGCGCCGCCAGTAAGTTTTGCTCAAAGGTTTCGTTCTCTTCTACTTCGAGCAGCGCCCGGTATTCAGCGATCGCCTCGTCGAGCCGCGCCTTGGGACCGTACCGCTCGCCCCTTGGCACGTGTTCGAAAAGGATCGCCAACGAGGCTCGCGCTTCTGTGTTCTCGGGGTCGAGCTCGATCGCTTTCCGGTAGGCCGCTTCCGCCGCGGCTGGGTCCCAACCCTTTTCGAAGCGACGACCAATCAGGTCGTGTTCCAGAACCCAGCCCAGCTTCACCCAAGCGGCGGATGACTCCGGATCTGCTTCGGTCGCGGCTCGGGCCTCGGTTCTGGCCGGCTCGCCCAAACCCGTGCCGAGCAGAGCCAGGGCCGTTCGGATTCGGTGTTGGACCTCGTCCGGCTCGGCCTCCCGCAGCTTGCGGAACTCGGTCAACGCTTCGCCGTACCTTCCGGCCGACATGAGCGTCTCGCCCCGCTGATCAAACCAGAGCAGCAGCGCATCCTCTTCCGAGAACTCTCTTAGGGCTTTGCGCGTTTCTTCGTACTGCTCGGGGGTCAAGCGTCGCGGGCCGCTGTCAAAGCGAAGCGTCGCTTCCAAGCCGCCGTCTTCCGTCGCCTCATAGCTCGCCGTATACCGTGCGACGCCGAGCGGGCGATCCTCGTCTTCGGGCGCCTCGCGCGGCTCGAATCCAAGGGCCGGACGAATTCGGTAGCGCCATTCGACCGTGTGCGGATCGTAGACGATGAAGTCGTCGACGCGCTTCTCCTCGTCCTCCTCCGGATCGCTCAGCAGGCCGTTGGGCAGACGGTTCAGCAGGCCTCCGCGCGGGATGACCACGACGGCTTCGTCCGGGTCGCTGACCGCGCGGCCGACCTCCTCGAGGCTGAGGACGATCTTGTGCCGCTCGCTCAGATCGGCCGACTCCGACAGGCTGATCGAGGTGATCTCCTCGGTGTCGTAGACGTCCTTGACGTAGCTCTCGAAATTCTCCCGCAGCTTCTCCTCGGCGGTGATCCCGTGGAACGAGCTGCGATAGTAGGCTTCGATGGAGCCCCATGTCTCGGTCGTCTCGACCAAAGTACCGTTGCCGTCGTTCGGCAGCGTGACGACGCGCGTTTCCACCGCACGGTTGTCCGCCGAGGAGGAGAGCGGAGTCAGAGTGAGCTCGGTCGTAGCCGCGTCGGCGATCAGCGCGAGTCGGCCCTGGTCGCTCAGCGGCAGTTCGTCGACGCGCGAGAACTCGGCGGTGGTGTCGATCCAGAGCGGCTCTTCGTCGTCGGGAACGTAGACGATGGCGTGATTGAATCGGCCCATGCCGGGCGTTTCGGGGTCGATGTCGCGACCAGAGCCGGCGCTGAGAAGCGCAATGGTTGCGTCGATGCCGTGGCTGCGCAACATCCCGATCAGTACCGTGGCGGTGTCCTTGCAGTCGCCGTAGCGGCGCTCCATCGTCTCCGAGGGCGGATGGGGGATGTAGGCCGACTCTCCGAACTCGATCCCCGTGTAGCGGACCTGCTCGTGGAGTTTGGCTTTGAGCGCCGCCGCCAGTTCCTTCTTCGAGAGCCCCGCCGGAACGTCGACTCTCTCCAGCGGGCCGGCCGCCAACTGCTCCTCCAGCCGCTCCCGGTAGCGTCGGGCGACGGCTTGCCACGATCCGCCGGTCGAGTAGGCTACCGAGGGCCAGCGGGCACGATCCGAGGGCAGGTTGGGGGGCGCGGTGGCGTCGGAAGGCAGGTCGCGCATTTCAAAGACGAGCTGCTTGCGACCGTCTTGTTCGCTCACTACGGGGCCGGCGCCGTCGGCCAGATGCAGGATGTGGGAGACCGGTACGTCGCTTGCGGCGTCGATCACCATCCGCGCGAGACGCGTCGGCCCGGCCGAGTCGAAGTACCACTTGCCGGCGCGACCTCCGTCGAACGCCGGTCGCAGGTTTTCGACAACGATCTCTCTCTCGACGACCGAGCCCGGTTCGATGGCGGGCAGCGGAGCTTGCAGCCGCTTGTCGTCGGTATAGATCGAATTCGAAGCGTTGTCGTCGGCGACTTCGACGATGGTCGCCGGGTCCAGATCGTGGACGCTGCCGTCGGGGGCGACAACCCGGGCACGGATCTGAGGCTGTGCTTGTCGCCACGGGGCCCAGGTGCTGCTGACAGCGCCCCAGCTTTCCACGGCGTCTTCCTTTCGGATCTGGTAGATGAGCTTGTAAGTCGAACGACCGCTGCCGTCGCTGTCCACTTTCAGGACGAACTCTCGAAAGAGCACGACGACCGAGTCGTCCTCTTCGGCCTCGATGGCTTTGGCCTGGGCGAGTAGTTGCTCGGGCGAGGCGGTGAAGACGTCCTCAATCGGCGGGGCGTCCTGGGCTAGGACGGAGAATGAGGCGACGAGCAGGACGCACAGCGTCCGCACAAGCGAATACATCTGAAATAGCTCCCCTTGGGCGCCCGGGGAACAGTTGGGTTAGGGCGCGAGTTCCCAGGATACGATGCGTCCGGGAATTGCGGAAGGGGGGATGGGAGTGGTGGACCGCAGGGGACTTGAACCCCTGACCTCAGCGTTGCGAACGCTGCGCTCTCCCAACTGAGCTAGCGGCCCGTCCAGGTCAGACGATCTCAGGTTATCACAACGCCCTTGCCGATACGCTACGGCGAAGGCGCCCCAATCTATCGGCGTCTCGGGGGCGACGACCCCCATATAGAGCGTGGGGTTGAGAGCTAAAACGTAAATTAACTTGAATGCTTGCAATGGTTTACGGGGATCGGCTACGCTCGATTCCAGCCATGGCCGCGACTGTCTGGAAAGGTTTTTTGAGCTTCGGACTGATCTCGGTCCCGATTCGTTTGTTCACCGCGGCACGGCCGAAGAAGGTCAGCTTTCGGCAGATCGTCAAGGAGACGATGCGGCCGGTCAAGCAGCAACTCTATTCGCCGGAACTCGATCGCGTGGTGGAGCGCAAGGAGCTGGTGAAGGGGTACGAGGCGGCGAAGGATCAGTACCTGATCGTCGACGACGAGGATCTGAAGAAGATCGAGCCGGCGTCGAGCCAGACGATGGAGATTCTCGAATTCGTGCGGCTTGACGAGATCGATCCGCTGTACTTCGAGTCGTCGTTCTATGCCGTACCTGAGGACGCCGGGCAGAAGGCCTACGTGCTGCTGGTGGAGGCGATGGAGAAGGCCGGCTACGCGGCGATCGCCAAGGTCTCCATGCGCCAGCGCGAGTATACGATCGTCATCCGCCCGCGCAAGAACGGCCTGACGATGCACACGATGTTCTACGCCGACGAGGTGCGCGAGCTGCCCGAATACGGCCAGCACGACCAGATTGAGGTCAAGGACGGAGAGCGGAAGCTCGCCGAGCAACTGATCGAAAGTCTGGCGGCCGGTTTCGACCCGAGCAAGTACGAAGACGCCTACCGCACCCAAGTCACCAAGATGATCGAGGCGAAGCTCGAGGGCCGTGAAGCCGAAGCGGCGGAAGCTCCGCGCCTGGCGCCGGTGATCGACCTAATGGACGCGCTCAAGCAGAGCCTCGCCGAACGGCCCAAAAAAAAAGCCCCGAAACGAGCGGACAAGTCCGAACCGGAGAAATCGACGACCGCCAAGAAGCCTCGGGCGCGTAAGAAGGCGGCCAAGAGCGCATAGCGGACGGCCTGCGGACCACAGCTCACGGCTTACGGCCCTCGGCTGCTAGATTGGTCTGTTCATGTCCAAGCAGTTCGACGTCGTCGGCATCGGCGAAAACGCGACGGACACCGTCATCGTCGTCCCCAAATTTCCTTCCTACGCTGGGAAAACCACTTTCGGCAAGGAGATGCTGAGCCCGGGCGGGCAGGTCGCGAGCGCGATCGTAACGTGCCGTCGGTTGGGGCTGAGAGCGAAGTACATCGGCGCGGTGGGCGACGATTTTCGGGCGCGGATCCAGATGCGCGACCTGGAAAACTCAGGCGTCGATATTTCAGACCTGTTTATCCGAAAAGACTGTCCGAATCAGTCGGCTTACATCGTGATCGACGAGAGTACGGGCGAGCGGACGATCTTCTCGCATCGCCCCGACTGTCTGAAGATCTCGCCCGACGAGATCCAACCGGAGATGATCGCCTCGGCGCGCCTGCTGCACATCGACGGGCACGACGTGGCCGCCGTCGCCCGCGCCGCGCAGCTCGCGCGCGAGAACGGCGTCGAAGTCGCGGTCGACGTCGACACGATCTACCACGGCTTCGACCAAGTGCTGCCGTACGTCGACTACCTGGTCGCCAGCACGGAGTTTCCGAAGAGCTGGACGAACGAGCGGGATCCGTTTCGGGCGCTTGACCTGATTCAGCGGGAGTTCGGGATGAAGGTCGCGGCGATGACGCTGGGCGCTCACGGCGCGCTGGCGCTGACCGAGGGGCGGTACTCGTACTCGCCCGCTTTTGTGGTGAATTGTGTGGACACGACGGGCGCGGGCGACGTCTTCCACGGGGCGTTTTGCTACGGCGTCCTTTCCGGCATGCCGATTCAGGAGACGCTTGAGTTCTCGAATGCGATGGCCGCTCTGAACTGCAAATCGTTGGGGGCGCGCGGGGGCGTGCAGCCGTCGGAAGACGCGCGGCAATTGATCTCGACCGGCGAGCGGAGAGGGTATGAGGACTTCGCGCAGCGCGCCGCCAATGCGTAGGATCTGAACATGTTCCCGCTGCGCGACGACAATCCGCGACGCGGGCCGGCGCCGGTCGTCGTCACGCTGATCGCGGTGAACGTCGCCGTCTTTCTCTACCAGTTCGCGTTGCAGCTGCAGTCGCCGGAAGCGGCGCAGGCGTTCGTCTATGCGCTGGGCAGCGTTCCGGCGCGCATCACGGAGGCGTTCGCCGGACGCTACCCGCTTTCGGACTCGCTGCCGGGAATGGCGACCTCGATGTTCTTGCACGGCGGGTGGATGCACTTGATCGGGAACATGTGGTTCCTGTGGATCTTCGGCGACAACATCGAGGACGAACTCGGCCACCGGCCGTTCCTGCTTTTCTACCTAGGGACGGGACTGCTGGCGTCGTTTGCTCACTACGCGCTGAACCCGTGGTCGCCGGTTCCGGCGATCGGCGCTTCGGGGGCGGTGTCGGGAGTGATGGGGGCGTACTTGGTGCGCTTTCCGCGCGCCCGTGTCACGACCTTGGTGCCAATCGTGATCGTGCTGGCGACGATTGAGTTGCCGGCGGCGGTGATGCTGGCGTATTGGTTTGTGATTCAGTTCTTCTCGGGCGCGGCGTCGATCGGCGCTGAGGGGGGCGGCGTGGCTTGGTGGGCCCACATCGGCGGGTTTGCGGCGGGCGTGGTGTGGATGCGAATTGCGCTGCGTCGGCCGAAGGTGGAGGTGCTGCCGCCCGAGCCGCGTCCGCCGCGGCGCTACTAGTCGGCCGCGGATACGCCGACGAGCGCGGCGCGAATCCGTCGCGCCTGGCCGGTGCTGAACCAGAGACCCTCGCGGCCCATGCGCGCGAGATCGGTCAGCGACCAGTCGGCTCGCATCAGGCCGCGCTTGGTGTGGCGGCCGACGCCCAGCAACAGATGCCCGATCTCGTGGGAGAGGACGTGTCCTAGGACGTCCCCGTGCTGGAGGCGATGCTGTTTGGCGAGTGCGCGCACGCCGTCGTCGAAGATGCGAACGTAGCGGCCCGGGGAACTTTCCGCCCCCGGGAGTGCGTATCCTAAAGCGCCGTCCTCGCGGATGTCGCGGGCCATGATCTGCACGGAGATTTCGCCCGGAGCGAAGGCTTGGTCGCAGCGTGCCGGGATCGGCCGTTCACGCATGTCGCACAGCAGGAATTGGGCGTCGACTCCGGCGTCGGCGAAGATCTTCCAGGCGCTTCGGCGGGCGCGAGTCAGCTCGACTTCAGAGATCGCCGAGCGCACGAAGAGTCGGATGCTCAAGCGTGCGCTGGGCTCCTGCGAGAGCTCGTGGAGAGTGGGTTTGCCCGGTGCGGAGGCTGTGCTACAAAGGACGATCAGAGCGGCGAGGACGAGGCGATGCATGCCCCGAGTCTTCGCTGGGGGGCGCCTTCCATCAATGGAACGGACCTCACTTGTGCGCTCCTTTTCGCCAGGAGAACATCACCGTGCAAGCGATAGATTACAATGCGGTTAGCGGTGTCGATAACAATCGTTAGTGTTGCCGACGGGCCTGAAGGGGCGGTTTTCTCATCCGGCCTCATCCGGACCTCATTCGGGCTGCTGGAGAGTCCATGGAGCTGAATCGCGCCGCTCCCGGAACCGTTTACTCCTTTGGCGTCTATGAGTTAGACGTTGAGGTCGGCGAGTTGCGCAAGCGCGGCATGCGGATTCGGCTACAGACGCAGCCGATGCGGGTGTTGACGCTGCTGCTGGCGAATGCGGGACAGGTGGTGGAGCGCGACCAGCTCCAATCCGAGCTGTGGCCCGACGATACGTTTGTCGACTTTGACCATGGGCTGAATTCGGCGGTCAACAAGATTCGTCAGGCGCTCTCGGACGCGGCGGCCAATCCGCGGTTCCTGGAGACGGTGCCTCGGCAGGGCTACCGGTTTATTGCGGAGGTGCAGGCGACGAAGCCGCCGGTCGTGGAGGCGGACGCCCCGCCGGTCGATCCGCCGCCGCCGGAGCCGGCGCCTCCGGCGCCGAGCCTGACCCAGGGGCGCCCCGAGACTCCCGAGAGGAGCGGCTCGCAGCCGGACGTGGATCCCGTGCGGGTCATCCAGATCGTTCTGGCCTCGGCGGTCGTGTGCGCGCTGGTGGTCTTCGGCGCGCTTCGAATCGGCGCCCCTGGTCCGTCGCTTCCAGCGATCGGAGATACTGGGGCTCCCGCGCAAGAAGGGCCGGTGCGGATCTTGGCCGGGCAGACCGGCGGACGCGTCGACGGCGAAGGCCGACTTTGGGAAGGCGATCGCTATTATCGCGGCGGATTGACCAGCACTCGCACCGGAGCCGTGGTCGGCGCGCGGGATCGCTCGCTGTTCGAGGGCGAGCGGTACGGCAGCTTCCTGTATGTGGTTCCCGTGCCGCCGGGCGAGTACCGGGTGACGCTGTATTTTGCCGAGACGTGGTTCGGGGCGGGGAATCCGGCTGGGGGCGGCGCGGGGTCGCGACGTTTCGACGTCTTGATCAACGGCGAGGCTCGTCTGCGTGACGTCGACGTGTACCGCGAGGCCGGCGGCGCCAATCGCGCGCTCGTCAAGACGATCGACGGCGTCGAGCCGGCGGCGGACGGCGCGATTGAGATTGCGTTCTCGCCGCTGGTGCAGAACGCGATGGTCAATGCGGTTGAAGTTACGCCGGGTGAGCGCTAGTGGTCGGGCGGCGTGGAGCTTCGTCGCTCAGGCGCGCCGACGGAATATAAATATTCGACGATTTTGAAATTTTGTCGTTGATCGACAAGTATAGTTGTGGCATTCTTCCATCACGAAAGCAGTAATTGTCCTACTATTCTTGGTCTCATCTGAGGATAAAGGGAATCATCGTTGCGCCAGGTTTTTTCGTGCGCACTTAATTCAAGACTGTTGTGGGCGAAAAGGCGCCCGAGAACGCCGGAAACGGCAAGGCGGAGAGCGTATGAACGTTTCGCGATACTCCTGTGCGCGACTGCTGCGGCCGTTGCTGTCTGCGCCGCCGACGGCCGGGGCCGCGACTCGAGAAGACCTCATCTGCGACGGCGTCCCATGGACTCCCGAGCCCAAGATGACGGCCTTGGAGGATTCACGGGACGTCACCGCTCCCGGTCTTGAATCGACCTACGGCGGCACGGGGCCGCTTCCCACAACGCGTGAGCAGATTCAGCGGGCTCCCCTTGGGCAGCGCGTAAACGACGACATCGCCATCCAACTTGAGATTGCCGTTACCGGCGCCTGTGAGCTACCACAATGACGAAACGTTTCTGGCTGATTGGACTTCTAACTTTGGCGCTTGCCGCAATGCTTTCCGCGAGCGCGAGCCTAGCGGTGTTGAGCGGCTTTATCGAACTTGACGAGATCACCGACCCCGCCAATCCGGCGGCCGACAAGTACCGGCTCTACGTCAACGACGTCGGCGGCACGACGAAACTGATGGGGCGCGACTCGGCGGGTACGGAGACGGAATTCGGATCGGGCGGCCTCACTAGCTGGACCTTCTGGTATCCAACGTCAGCCGGAACCAACTCGAACAACATCAACAGTGTCGGTCCATACGTCGGCGGACCTTCGTTCGGAGTCGATCCCGGCTACTTCCTCAATGCGCAGATCGGATCGATTCAGTGGTCGTCGAGCGGTCAGACGTACCACTTCCAGCACCGCCTTTCACCGAACTTCAACGGGACCGACCTGACCTTTACTCTGACCGGGGCGAACGCCAACAGCGGAGTGGTGAACAGCCTTTCCGTTGCAGGTCGGTGCTACGGCGTAGGCGATGACCTGGACACGCCGACGGTCAACCAGTTCACGTCTACGGTAAACGTCTCCATCGACCTGTCGGCGGGCGGAAACACGCTCGAGTCCGGCTCAGTCAACACCTGGTCGTCTATGCCCTGCGTCGCTGGTGACCTGCTCATTCTGGCGGTCACTCGTCCGGCCACGTTGAACACAATGACGACCGCGTACTTCGCCATTACGGAGGGTTGGTAGATGACGGAATCCGTCGTGGCTGCGCTCCTTTTCTTGGGCGGCTTGCCGTTGGCTCCCCAGATCGTCGTGTCCGGAACCGTCCGCGTCCAAGGCGCTCTTTCGGTCGGGACGAGCGCCCCCTCAGGACAGTCGATGGACTTCTCGACCACGGCCGCGCGTGCTCAACAGATCCGCTCCTACGGCGCAGCGATGTTCCCCGAGACGACCCCGTTCGGCGTTGTGCAAAGCGACGCCGTCGACTCCGGCGGGACGGTCACGGAACCCTTCCGCGTGATTCAAGGCGGCGTGACGATCCAGCCCGTCAGGCCGCGGCCGGCCACGGGACCGCCGCACACCAACCAATGAAAATACTAGCCCTTATCGCCCTAGTTTCCGCCCCGGCGTTCGGCGCTTGGGATCAGATCTACGCCGAGTACAGCGACGGTTGCGTCTACTTGGGCGTCCGCTCCACCGACGCAATCGGTGATTGGCGTATGTACGTGGATACGGACCCGACGGTCTCAAACGGATTCGCGAACAGCGCGCGTAACAGCACCAGCACTAGAAGACAGGATCATATCTGCCTGGAGTATCTACCCAGTACCCGGTACTACGTCGGATTCACCACCTCTAACGCTGCGGGCCCTTATGTCTGCACAGCCGTTGACACCGATGGGACCCTGAATCTATTCGGCATCGACATGCCGGGCTGGGAGTGCGATGTGATCGGCAACCCGATCTCGTTCGTGATGGGCTCCGTACAGCAGACGTCGCCCTCGCCCCCGACCCTTCCCGACATCACGGTTGACCTCGAAGCCCAACTTCTCGGGGCGTCTTACACCACAACCTATACGCCGACCTGCACTGCTGGGGAGATCACGCAAGCCGACTTCGGTACGGCGCTGAATAGTGCCATTGCCGCGCTGAACGCCAGTTGTTCAAGTTGGTACCAGGTCGCTCTGGCCCCAAACTGTCGTGTACGTTTGCGGAACTACCGACCGAACGGCGTCACCTGTAACGGGGCCACGGACACGGGCGGAATCGTCGTCGAAACCAACGGCTCCGAACTCTTGCTGATCCCTGACAGCACATCGAGCGATCCTAGCTTTACGCCTTACTACGCCACGATTTCTGGGGACGGGTTGTACCCTTACCAGCTGCTTTTCCGAAACCTGATTCTCCAACCGAACAGCGGGGGCTTTCGCAGGATCTTCTTTCGCCGCCTGAACTTCCTCCCGGGTAATCTTCCTGGAGAGATCGATGCACAATTCAACTTCACCGGGATGGCGTCGACGACGACTTTGAACGTCAGCGGTATGGTTCCCGATGACTCCAACAAGTGGGAGGACGCCGCACGCGTAACGCTTCGTTGTGACACACCCTCGGAGGACACGGCGGGGTTGACGGGGAACCACACCTGCTCTGATTGTGACATCGGCGACTCGGTCGTCACGATCAGCACGACGTTCGACAACTCAACAGCGTGCGCAAGCGGAGGACAGGTCGTCGCCCGGCCAACTGGATACGCTGTCAGCGCAATCGCAACAAACGGCACGATCGATTTCTCCATCGACCACGACTTGGTCCAGTATCCGGCCTGGGATATGACGGTCACGGATCTGGGCGACGACGCCCGGATTGTCCTGGACTCCGCGATGCCGTCTCCGGGAGGCTCCGATTGGGTGAGCAACGGAGACGTGGTCCGGGTAGAGGGAACGGGTCTAGGAATCGATGGGGCTTTGTGCGAAGTCTTCAACAAGACCTCGTCGACCACTTTTGACTTGCAGGATTGCGATCCGGCTGGAACCTCCGCAACCGGGACCGTACGCAAGCACGAATCCTTTTCGATTCAGCATACGTCAAACGCCGCCGTCAACAAGGTTTGGCACTACGAGTACGTGGATCGGAACACCGTCCGTCTGCTGAATGCCGACGGAACATACGCGACGCTGCCTTCTGGTATCACCGGGGGGTACGGAGCTTGGGAGCCAGATGTAGCGGGCTTCATTTTTGAGCTTGCTAAGTCGTCAAATATTGGATGGGGAATCTATCAAAGCAACTTCCAGTGCGGCGTGTTCCCTTTGAGGGGCACCGGGTGCATCACTTCTACAGCCGCAGGAGCTGGCCCGTCGTTCGTCTTACTCAAGAACAACTACTTCTCCGGACCCCAAACCTGGTATCGGCGAGACCCCGTATCGAACACCAATCATTTTGGTCCTGGAATAGCGCAGAATACAAACTCGCAAATATTCAGCCAAAACAGTTGGGTCGATGAAATCACGGTCACTGAGAACAAGTTCCACGCTTGCGGCATCTTTTGCTCCGCGGGGAGCGACGACTCAGTTTCTGATAATGGAGACTGGGAATGGTCTCGAAACGTCCACTACTATCCGCACTGGCAGTTGACGAATCACGACAGCTATAGGGGGCTTCGGCAGGCCGTACGACATCACTTTGAGTCGAAGGGCGGCGCGGTTATTCGGATTAGAGGTAATCACTTCATCAACCAGCAAAAATGGTTGTCGGGAAATCCTACCGGGGCGATCGTGCTCAAAGGGAGAACCTCGCAGACTTCCTTAGCCTCCTTAGGACGGGGCGGCAACTTCCACATACAAGGCAATGTGTTCGATCGGACTGCGGAGACCATCCTGTTTTCGCCCTACGACAGCTTTACGACGTTTGACGGCGCCCACGGACCCATTGCGATCCTCGATAACTGGGCGACGATCGACTACTACAATACGCTTCCCGGAGCGCCTCCAACTGCGAGTGAGTCCGGGGGTAGTTTCTTTCGGGCGTTTCGCGGGCTGGGGTCGACCGACATTCAACGAAATACGATTCTCCATGTGACTTCGTATCGAGCGCTCGGATATCTATTCCACTGGAATGGATTCAGTTCCTTCAGCCGTTTCGAGAAGAACATTTTTGTCCACAACGGCATAGCGTCTGACGGGATCAATCGACGTTCAATCTCCGCCGAAAATCTCAACGGAACCCCTTCGCTCGTGGGTTCGAATAACGGCCCGAACTACTGGGACTGGATCCATCAGCGGCCTGGAGACAACGGCGCCCAAGGCGACGCGCTGTACTCGACCTTCGACGATAACGTCCTCATCGGCGGAATCGAGGCGCTACACCAAGAGTTCCCGGCACTGACTACGGACTACGCCTCGACCGTTGACGGCGATACGGTCACGTCGACGGAGACCAGTACCTACTACTCAGGAATCCACACGACCACAGCTAACCAGTTCCCCTCTGGTTCGTCTCTAGACGCCCGCTTAGACGTTGTGTTCGAGTCCGGAAGCTGGGAGCCGAGATCGGCGTACAGCGGTTATGGGGCGTCTCTCGCAAACCTCCGTCGCTGGACCGGTTACCCCGGGTCTTTGCCGACGCTCTCTGAGGTTAACTCGACGACCGTACGCTTTACCATGGACGGCCCAGTCGATCTCGACGGCAACGAGTTCGGCTGCTACGTCGACCTATCGACGGACGCCGACTTTTCCGTCGCTGGCAACATCACGCGCAAGCGCTTCGCCTCAGCCGCGGGCGACCAAACGTTGGACTTCACCGTGGCGGCCGCGAGCCATTACTACTGGCGTACGCACTGTCCCGTGACGCGGTACTTCGGCGAGATTCAAACACAGTAAGCGCGCCACATTTCAGCCGCGGCCGACGAAGGGCATTTGGGTGGCCATGACGGTGACGTCTAGGACGTTGGCGTCGAGGGGGAGGCCGGCCATGTAGACGACGGCGTCGGCGACGTGGTCGGCGTTCATGGTGGGTTCGGGGCGGTTCGTTCCGTCGGGTTGGGGGACGCCGCCGGACATGCGGGCGGTCATCTCCGTGGCGGCGTTGCCGATGTTGATTTGGCCGCAGGCGATCGAGTACTTGCGGCCGTCGAGGGCGGTCGATTTGGTTAGGCCCGTGACGGCGTGCTTGGTTGCCGTGTAAGGCGCCGAGAACGGCCGCGGGGTCGTGGCGGAGATCGAGCCGTTGTTGATGATGCGGCCGCCTTGCGGGGATTGGGTGCGCATCATCGCGAAGGCCGCTTGCGTGCACAAGAACACGCCCGTCAGGTTGACGTTGACGACCGCTTGCCACTGCTCGAACGACAGTTCGTCCATCTCAACAGCCGGCGCGCCCATGCCGGCGTTGTTGAACAGTACGTCGAGGCGTCCGAAGCGGTCCTTGATTTTCGCGAACAGGGCTTTGACGGCGTCGGGGGCGCCCACGTCGGCGGAGACCGTGAGCAGACGTTCGGGGGCGGCGCCTGATTCGGCGGCGGTCTCTTCGAGCTTTTCTAGGCGGCGGCCTACGAGGACTAGGGAGTAGCCCGCCTTGATGAGGGCCAGAGCGGTCCTTTTGCCGACGCCGCTACCGGCGCCGGTGACCATCGCGATTTTGTTTTCCATGGAGGGCTGCTAGAAGGGCTGCTAGATGCGGTTGATGAGGGTCGCTACGTAGGCGGCGCCGAAGCCGTTGTCGATGTTGACGCAGGTGACGTTCGACGAGCAGGAGTTGAGCATGCCGAGCAAGGCCGCCAGGCCGTTGAAGCTCGCGCCGTAGCCGACCGAGGTCGGGACTGCGATCACCGGGGTTGAGACGAGGCCGCCGACGGCGCTCGGTAAGGCGCCTTCCATGCCGGCGCAGCAGATCACCACGCGGGCTTCGGACAACTTGTCGAGGTTGTGGAGGAGGCGGTGGATGCCGGCGACGCCGACGTCGTAGATCTCTTCGACGCGGTTGCCCATGACTTCGCAGGTGACGCGGGCTTCTTCGGCGACCGGCATGTCGGAGGTGCCCGCGCAGATGACGGCGATCTTGGCGTTGCCGCGTTCCTCGCGATCGCGCCAGACGCGCAGGGCTCGCGAGCGGGGGAAGTACTCGGCGTCGTCGGCGAACTCTTTGACCGCTTCGGCCATCTCCGGTTGAGCGCGGGTGACGAGGACGTTGGGGGAGCGCTCGAGGAGTTTTCCGGCGATGGCTCGGACTTCGTCGACGGACTTGCCGTGGCCGAGGACGACTTCGGGCATGCCGTGGCGGATGGCGCGATGGTGGTCGACCTTGGCGAAGCCCAAATCCTCGAACGGCATGTGTTCGAGGCGGCGGGCGGCTTCGTCGGGAGCGACGTCGCCGTCGCGTACTTTTTCGAGGAGTTCTTGCAGTTGCTCGGGTCGCATGAGTCCAGTGGAGAAGGATTCAGAACTTGAGACGAGAGCCGACTTCCACGCCGTGCAGCGCCGCTTGGCCGGCGGCGATCTCCAACACGTAGAGCGCCGGAACCGATCCGCCGAAGTTGGGGCAGTCGCGAGCGTCTCGGCTGCCGCAAGGCGGGGTGTTGGCCGAGATTTCGACGACGGTCTGCGTGTCGTCGAGCCAGATGATGTCGAGAGGGACGTAGGTGTTGTACATCCAGAAGGGCTGCGCGATCACCTCGTCGAAGACGAACAGCATGCCTTTGTCGAGCGGAAGGGTGCTGCGGTACATCATGCCCTGGCCGCGCTCTTGATCGGAGACTTTGAGTTCGGCCGTGACTTCGAATCCGTCGGGCAGCGTGACGACGCGCGACGGGCCCATGTTGGCCCAGTCGGCGGCTGCCGAAGTTGCGGCGTTGGAGCCGGCTTGCGGCGATGAATCACAGCCGAAGCCGATCGCCGAGACGACGACCAGCGCGACCGAGAGCAGACGCCGCGGCTTAGGCATAGGCCGCGTTGGGGGCGTCCGGGTTGACGCCGAGTTCCTCGAACGCCTTCTTGATCTTGCGCTTGTCGAAGTCGCCGCTGCGCGCTAGACGCGAGAGGACGGCTGCGGCGATGGCGTTGGCCGAGACCTCGAAGTGGTTGCGGAGATACTCGCGGCTCTCCGAGCGGCCGAAGCCGTCGGTTCCGAGCGACGTCAGCTTGCCGCCCATCCACGGCGCCAGGCCGTCGGGCAGGGACTTCATGTAGTCCGAAGCGGCCACGATCGGCAAGTCGTCGGTGAACTGCTGCGCGACGTACGGCGTCTTCTCTTTCTGCGTCGGGTGCAGACGGTTCCAGCGCTCGACGTCCAGCGCCTCGCGGCGGAGTTCGTTGTAGCTGGTGACGCTCCAGACGTCGGTCTGGACCTTGAACTTGTCGGCCAGGATCTCTTGCGCTTTGAGCGTCTCGCCCAAGATCGCGCCCGAGCCCCACAGATGCGCTTTGACCGCGCCGCGGCCGGGCTGCTTGCGCAGCTTGTAGATGCCCTTGAGGATGCCTTCCTCGACGCCCTTGGGCATTTCGGGGTGGACGTAGTTGTCGTTTTCGAGCGTCAGGTAGTAGAAGACGCTCTCGTTCTCCTCGTACATCCGGCGGATGCCGTCGCGAACGATGACGGCGATCTCAAAGGCGTAGGCGGGATCGTAGGCGAGGCAGTTGGGTACGGTCGAGGCGGCGACGATCGAGTGGCCGTCTTGGTGTTGCAGGCCTTCGCCGTTGAGCGTGGTGCGACCGGCGGTGCCGCCGCAGAGGAAGCCTTTGCCGCGCGAATCGGCGAAGGCCCAGATGGCGTCGCCGACGCGCTGGAAGCCGAACATCGAGTAGTAGATGAAGAACGGGACCATCGGGATCCCGTAGTTGGCGTAAGCCGTACCGGCGGCCGTGAACGAGGCCATCGAGCCGGCTTCGGTGATGCCTTCTTCGAGGATCTGGCCGTCCTTGGACTCCTTGTAGTAGAGGAGCATTTCGGAATCGACGGGCTTATAGAGCTGGCCCTTGCTCGAGTAGATGCCGTGCGAACGGAACAGCGATTCCATGCCGAACGTGCGCGCTTCGTCGGGAATGATCGGCACGACGTAGCGGCCGAGGTCCTTGTTCGAGAGAAGCGCCTTGAGCACCGCGACGAAGGCCATCGTGGTCGAGACCTCGCGGCCTTTCGAGCCGCCGAGCGAGTCTTTGAACGCCTCGATCGCGGGGGCCTGCAGGGTGATCGGCGCGACCTCGCGCTTGGGCATGTAGCCGCCGAGGGCTTCGCGCCGCTCGCGCAGGTACTTCATCTCGGCCGAGTCTTCGTCGGGCCGGTAGAAGGAGATCTGCTTGACGGCCGAGTCGGGGACGGGGATGTCGAAGCGTTGGCGGAAGTATTCGAGCTCGGCTTCGTTGAGCTTCTTCTGCTGGTGGGTGATGTTCTTGCCTTCTCCCGCTTCGCCGAGGCCGTAGCCCTTGACGGTCTTGGCGAGGATGACGGTGGGCTTGCCGTTCGACTGCATCGCCCGCTGATAGGCGTTGTAAACCTTCTTGGGGTCGTGGCCGCCGCGGCGGAGCAGTCGCAACTGCTCGTCGCTCATGCCCTCGACCATCTCGAGCAGCTCCGGATACTCGCCGAAGAACTCTTTGCGGATCGTCGCGCCGCCGAGACCCTTGAAGCGTTGGTAGTCGCCGTCGACGCACTCTTCCATGCGCTTGCGCAGCAGGCCGTGGGCGTCGGCCGCGATCAGTTCGTCCCAGTCCTCGCCCCACAGCACTTTGATGACGTTCCAGCCGGCGCCGCGGAAGAGGCCTTCGAGTTCCTGGATGATCTTGCCGTTGCCGCGCACGGGGCCGTCGAGGCGTTGGAGGTTGCAGTTGACGACCCAGACGAGGTTGTCGAGGCTCTCGCGCGAGCCCAGCGTGATCGCGCCCAGCGTTTCCGGCTCATCCGATTCGCCGTCGCCGACGAAGGCCCAGATCTTGCGATCGGTGGCGGGGATGATGCCGCGGTGCTCCATGTAGCGCATGAAGCGCGCGTGATAGATCGAGTTGATCGGCCCCAGGCCCATCGAGACCGTCGGGAACGACCAGAAGTCCGGCATCAACCACGGGTGCGGGTAGGACGACAATCCCGGATGCTCGCGCAGTTCGTGGCGGAAGTTCTTGAGATGCTCGTCGGTCAGCCGTCCTTCGACGTAGGCGCGCGAGTACATCCCCGGCGAGGCGTGGCCTTGGAAGTAGACGAAGTCGCCCGGCTGGTCGCCGATCGAAGCCCGGAAGAAGTGGTTGTAGCCGACCTCGACGAGGGTCGCCAGCGACTGGTAGGTGGAGATGTGACCGCCGATCCCGTCGTCGTGTTTATTTGCACGTACAACCATTGCCATCGCGTTCCAGCGGATGATCGACTTGATCTTCCGCTCCATTTCGCGGTCGCCGGGGTAGGGCAGTTCGTCGTCGACGCTGATGGTGTTGAGGTACGGCGTGGTGATGCGATCTTGCGGTTCGACGCCGAGGTCTCGGGCGCGATCGGTGAGTTGATCGAGCAGGAATTGGATGCGACCGGGGCCGGAATCTTCGGCGATATCGTCGAGGGCTTCGAGCCACTCTTGCGTCTCTTGCGGATCCAAATCTTCGCGGTCTTCGCCTTTGATCATGAGCATGTGGGGTGGTCCTCGAAGCGGCCGAACGGCCAAGCTAATAAGATACCGTATCGTCCCCGAATGCGGACTCGTGAACCCGATCTTGGCTTGTAAGCGACTGTAGGGAAAAGAAATGCGCGTCTTTCGGTTTGTGCTGAAGTCGGCTTTCGCCGTTACGATTTTGCTCGCGGTCGCCTGGTTCACGCGTCCGGAGGCCGACCCTTCGCCTGCTGCGAGAGCGTTGGCGGAAGAGCTTGCGGAGGAGGTTGCGGCGGGACGTTTGTCTGATTGTCGGGCGCTGGCGCGCTTCGCCGTGGCTGAGGGGCGGACGCCCAAGGACTGGAACGTCTTTATCCCGGAGGACAAGGTCAACTGGCCTTTGGGTGTGCCGATCGGACTGGTCGGTGTGGAGCGTCCGGTCAAGTTGGAGGGGCGCCGGAGCGGGTATCGACCGCGCTTTCGCAAAGGCTACGGACCTGACGCTCCAGAAGGCACGGCTCACGACCAAGCGCACCATTTTGCTCCTTACTATCTGCTGGGTCGCAGAATACCGGCCTCGTTCGCCGAGGCGTTTCTCGAACTCGCCGAGCGTCCCGAGAGCTGGGGCGACTTGGAGCTGGGGCGCGCGGCGATCGAGATGGGGGCGGACGGATCGACGGCCGACTTTACCGAAAAATTCTGTCTGCCGACGGAGTCGCGGACGTCGGTTCGCGGGGCCCTTCTGCGCTAGTCTGAATGGAGGCGGGCGGCTCCCTGCGTTCTATCCCTGGGAGGCCGTCCTTTTTTTGCGAGTGAGATCCTTCGTTCAAGCTGAACTGCTCGATAAGCTTGGCGTCGCTGCTTCGTTGGCTTGCGGCGTCCATTGCGTGGTCGCGCCGTTGGCGGTGGGGGCGATGGCGGTCATCCCGGCCGGCTGGCTGTTTTCGCATGCGAGCGAGACGGTCATTCTCGCCGTGACGCTGCTGATCGGCGCACTGAGCTTGGTTCCGAGCTACCGGACGACGCATCGGCGCAAGAGCTGTTTGACGTTATTCCTGGCGGGAGGCGCCGCTCTCGCGACCGCTAAGCTGGCCCTGCACGGCGCGGCGGCCGAGCCTTGGTTGTTGGCGACCGGCGCGGTGATGATCGCTTCGGCGCACTTGACCAATCTGCACTTCTGCCGGAACTGCAAGACGTGCAGCGAGCACTCCTGCTGAGCTATTGGGGCGGCGTGACCACCGTATCGACTTCCGGCCGTACGCCGTAGTCGTCGGGAAGGTCGCGATAGTCGATTCCTGAACGCGAATTGAGGTCCCAGACCAGCTGTCCGGCGCGGAGGGTGAGCTCGCATCGTAGGCGCTCGCCTCCGTTGACGGAGCCGCCGGAGGCGTCGCGGAAACGGAAGTCGCCGCGTTCGATGCGGAAGGCCGCTATGTCCGCCTCTCCGCCGACCTGAAGGCGGCCGAGCTCCGGGCGTTGGATCTGATCGGCCGGGTTCGACGTGGAGGCCCGGATGACCTCTTCGAGCGGCATTCCCATGGCGAGGAACTTCGACATCAGCAGCGGCATGTCCATCATTCCGGCCTTCATCGAGCCGGTATGGAGATCGGTTGAGATCGAGTCGGGGTAGAAGCCTTGCTCGATGGCGGGGACGGCGTTGCGAAAGACGAACGAGCCGCCGCCGTGTCCGACGTCGAACTTGATCCCGCGTTCGCGCGCGTCGTAGAGATAGCGGTAGAGGCGGCCTTCGGAGTCGACCCAGGGCACCGGTCCGCGGAAGCAGTGGGTGGGCATGTCTCCCGGTCGCAGCTTTTCCAAGACCAGCTGATGGAACGGCCGTTCCGGCAGGAAGAAGCCGAAGTCGACCATGACCGGAATGCCCGCCGCCTCGCCCGCCTTGACGGCTTCTTCGACCGACGACCAGTCGGGATGTTGGTAGTGAGCGGATTTGACGCCGACGACCACGTCGGCGTGTTTCTTGGCGAGGCGGGCGACCTCGTCGGCGTTGAAGTCGCTTTGTTCGATCTGGTCGTTGACCATTCCGAAACCGGCGATGTTGATCATGGCGAGGACGCGCGTCGTGGTGCGGTCGATGACGGTGTTGCGGAGCGTCTCGAAGTTCCGCCAGCCTGAGCTGCCGGCGTCGACCATGGTCGTGACGCCGTTGCGAAAGCCGTGGCTGTCGGGCCGGATCGAGTTGTCGCCCGCCCAGGCGCCGGCCATGCCCGTCGTCGAGAAGACGTGCGCGTGCAGATCGACCAGGCCGGGCGTTACGACTAGGCCGGTGACGTCGAGAACTTGATCTGCCTGGGCGGGGTCGATGCGCTCTTCGACGGCGGCGATCTTCCCGTCGGAGACGGCCACGTCGCGATAGCCGGCCAGTCCAGAAGCCGGGTCGATCACGTATCCGCCGGTCAGCAGGCGGTCATAGCGCGCTTGGGCTCCAAGGGAAACGGCTCCGAAGGCCAGCAAGAAGGTGAAACTGAGCGCCCGTGACATGCGTGAATACTATAGACTCGCTTTGCCTCGCGCCGCTTGCAAACAGTAAACTGAGGGCGTTCGGGTAAACCCCTTAGCGCTTGCCGCCGTCGAACCAGCAGCCATCTGCTAGCCGCCGCCTTGTCCCTTCCTTTGACACGTCGTACTTTTGGCGCCGCCATGCTCGGCGCCGGTCTATCAGGCGCGGGCCTGCTCGGCGCGGGTCGGCTATTCGGCGCGTCGACCGTGGCCGGTTCCGGGGGGATGCTGTGGGAGTACTTTCGCGAGTATATGCACCTGCTCGACGAGCGGAGGCAGGACCGCTTCGACGCGCTGGCGACGGCGGCGGACGTGGAGGCGCTCGCGCAGGAAGTGAAGTCGCGCGTGGTAGCGATGTGGGGGGCGCTTCCCTCGCAGCGAACGGCGCTCAATCCGAACATCACCGGCACGATCGAGCGGGACGACTACCGGATCGAGAAGCTGCTGTTTGAATCGCGGCCTGGGTTTCCGGTCACGGCCAACGTCTACCGGCCGCTGAAGGACGAGGGGCCTTGGCCGGCGGTCGTCATTCCCTGCGGGCACGCCGATCTCAGCAAGGCGGACGAGAACTACCAGCGCTTCGCCATCTTGCTGGCGCGGCACGGGTTCGTTGCGCTGATCTACGACCCGATCGGCCAGGGCGAACGGATCCAGATGTGGTCGGACGAACTGGGGAACTCGCGGGTCGGTGTCGGGACGGCGGAGCATCGGCGTCTAGGCAATGCGTGCTACCTGCTGGGGCTCAACCTGATGCAGTACCGCGCGTGGGACACGATGCGGGCGATCGACTACCTAAGCAGCCGCGACGACGTGGATTCAGGGCGCATCGCCGTGGGCGGCAACTCGGGCGGCGGCATGGAGACGATGCAGCTGGCTTGCGTCGACGAGCGAATCGCCGGAGCGTTTGTGGGCTGCGCGGCGGCCAGCTTCAAGGCCAAGACCGAGGCTGGATTGATGGCGGATCCTGAGCAGGTCCTCTATGGGACGATTCGCGCCGGAATCGAACACCAGGAGCTGTTGACGGCCTTTGCGCCGAAGCCGCTGCTGATCGGTTCGCCGAAGCTCGACTACATTCCGTTGGGTTCCGCGCAACATACGTTTGCTGAGGTCCAGCACGCCTATCTGCTGCGGGATGCGGAGCCGTTGGTCTCACAGGTGACGCCGGAGACGCGCCATGGTCTCGGGACGGAACTGCGCGTGGCCGCGGTGGACTGGTTTTCGCGCTGGATCTCGGCGAAGAGCGTGGCGGTGGTCGAGCGTGAGGCGACGATCTCGACCGCGGACGAACTGCGCGTCACCGAGACCGGGCAGACGGTCACCTCTTTGGGAGCGAAGACGGTCCAGGACTTCAACCAGCAGCGGTTCGAAGTGATCCGGCCGCGGCGAGAGACTCCGCGCAATCAGTCGGAATTTTCGCTCTATAAGAACGAGATCGAGCGGGCGGTGAAACGGCTGACGCATGTGGGTTCGTTTCGGCCCGAGCACGGCATCTACATTCCTGATCGAACGTTGGAGGGCGGGCCGTTTGTGCGCGGCACGGTGGTCGTCGTGGGAGATCGCGGGAAGGACGATCCGAGCTTGCGGCGCACGGTGATCGACCCGATTCTTTCGGCCGGATTTGAGGTGATCGCTCTCGATCTGCGCGGCTGGGGGGAGACGAGTCCGCGAGGCGGAGCGTCGGACTTCAACTGGGAAGACTTTTTCGCTTACCGCTCGCTTGAGATCGGCAAGCCGCTGCTGGGCCAGCGGATGAAGGATCTTTTGGCGACGGCTACGCGGCGGGTGCGTCGGCGGACGTTCTCGGTGGTGGGCGTGGGCGGCGCCGGATTGGTGGCGGCACATGCGGCGTTGTTGAGTCCGCGGATTCGGGAAGTGATTACGATCGGGACGCCTGCGTCGTATCGCTCGATGTTTGAAGACCCGATGACGAAGCATTCGTTTGCGAGCTATGTTCCCGGCGTGCTGGGCGAGTATGACGTGCGGGACCTCTATGCGGCTGCCGCGCCGCGACGCTACTTGGTGTTGAATCCGCTGGACTCGCAGGGGGCGCCGCTCGAGACGTCGCGCGCCTGGGAGGACTACGATTGGGCGGCGCAAGTCTACGAGGCGGCCGGGGCGACGGCGCGATTCGACATGCACTCGCAGCTTAGTTCGGCGGCGATGCGAGAGAAGCTGATCGCTTGGCTGAAGACCTAGCGGGGCTGGGCGGCGTCTTCGCTGTCAGGCCGGCGGGCGAGTTGAGGTTCCGTCGACGCTTGGCCGCTAGCACTGATGCGGGCGGATCGACGAGAGAAGCGGAGCGCGGGACCGGAGCTGCTTATGTTCGAGGTCTCGGCGTTCGGTTGAATTGTGAAGTGCGTCATCCGGCTGAGCGGTCCCGAATGATCGTGGCCGTCCATTTGTCCCCCCTTTTTTCTTGGCTGTCATCTTTTTTTAGTGAAAATATGGGCGATTTTCGTGTACGCTGCACCGAAGCGGAAGGCGGTTATGGAATTGGGACCAAGAGCCCGCGAGGAGATTCGGTCGCGCCTAATCGAGGCCGATGCCGGCGCTCTATCCGAAGGTGACTCTGAGCTGCTGTGGCGCTTCTTTCGAGGTATTCCGGAAGTCTGGGAGGTGACTTCGTCGGAAGTGATCCCGGTCGACGCGATGTACGGGCAGTGGAGCGAGTTTATCGGTACACGCTGTAGCGTCGAACCCAGTTATCTCGGCGAATATGAAAGTGCAGCGAGCGTTCTAACGGAATTGTACGGCGACCACGGCACGGCCGAGACGAATCGGTTCGTGTATTTGGAAGCGGCTCCGGCGCCGGACGAACCGACAACGCGCCTCGAGCACTTGCAGAAGTACGTAGCCGCTGAGTTCGTCGAGGTCTACTTGGCCACTGGCGGCTTCCGCGAGTTCGGGGCCGCAAACTACAAAGGATTCGTTGCAGGGTCACGTTTTCGCCGAGTGAAGCCGTTTCGGTCGGCTCCCAATGGAGGCAACCGTGTCCTGTGAGGAGCAGCCGCGGCCTCGCCACGATCACTACGATCTCGTGGTGGTCGGTTCCGGCATTGCGGGGGCGTTCGTTGCGCGTCAGATCCTAGAGGCGAACCCGGAAAAGGGAGTCCTAATGCTGGAGGCGGGCCCGCCGTTCGCCCACCGAGACCGCCGTTTCTGGTGGGACTACGTCGTCACGGGGCGGCGACCGTACGAAGAATGGGAAGATCGGGAAGAGGACAACGTCTCAGAAGGTTCGACCAGGTGGCGGTTTAAGGAATCGCGGCTCATGGTGCGCGGAGGTTCGACCGTTCACTGGGGCGGGTGGTCGGTGCGATTCTTGCCGGAAGACTTCAAGCTTCGAACCAATACGGGGCGCGGCGCCGATTGGCCGTTTGAGATCGATGAGCTGTTGCCGTACTATCGGCGCGCCGAGAGTTCTCTCGGAGTCTCGGGCGACCATGCGCAGGAAAGGCGGCGCGGCGATCCTTATCCGCTTCCCGCTTTTGGCTACACGGAGGCCGATCAGGTGATGATTGACGCCTTCAAAGCGCACGGCATGAGCGACTTCGCACCAATGCCGATCGCTAGATGGCGCCAGTGCATGACTACGGGGACTTGCAAGTATTGCCCGGTCGGCGCGCGTTTCTCGGCCTCCTACCTGCTGGATCACCTTGAGCGGGATACCCGCTTCGCCGACTTCGAGTTGGTGCCCAACGCTCCTGTTTCGCGTCTGCTCATGTCCGACCGCGGGACCGTTGGAGGCGTCGAATATATAGAGTATCCGCGCGGCGTCACGCGGCGCGTGTTGGCGGACAAGGTAGTTGTCTGCGCGGGGTCGATCGAGACTCCCAAGATCCTGGAGCGCTCCATCAGTCCCTACTGGCCACATGGCGTAGCGAACGACTATGGCCTTGTGGGCCGCTACCTCATCTCGCACCCGTTCCTGCTGGCCCGCGTCGCACTTCCGGAAAACCCTTCCAGGTGGCAACAAGAACTTGATTTTCCGACGTTGATGAGCCGGGACTACGACAACGAGCAAGAGCAGCCCGACGGCAAGCTCTTCTTGTTCAAGTCAAGGAGCCGTCCCCGCGTAAAGATCGGCGAGTTGATGCGAGCTGGGATCGACCGAAACGGCCTGGATCGCGCTTTGACCGGTCCAATGGAGTTAGAGCTTCAAGGGTTCATGGAGGAGTTCGGCAACTACCACAATCGTGTTGAGAACGGACCAGGCGTCAACCACGTAGGGCTCCCGCAGACGCGCATCGGGTTCTCAAGAAACCCTGATTTCGACAAGCGCAAGGACGCGCGGCTTGAGCTGATGAAGTCTATCGTCGAGAGGGTGGGAGGTAAGGTGGTTAAGGTCGGCATCCGCGATCAGCGCGGAGATCACGCCGCTTCTACCTGTCGGATGGCCGCCCAGCCCGATGAGGGCGTGGTTGACTCTGATCTCAAGGTGTTCGACGTGGAGAATCTTTTCCTCTGCTCGAACGCCGTATTTCCTTCCGGCGCCGCTGTGAATCCGACGCTCACGCTAGCGGCGTTGGCGCTGCGGCTCGGAGACCGGCTCGCGGGGATGCGATGAAGCGCGTACTTACATCTCGAATCCAAGCCGCCGAATCGCTCGGCCCACATCTTGAGACCGCGCCGGGCACCCGGAACATCGATTGGCTCGCCCGAATGCTCCAGGCCGCGGTGGAGATCGAGTTCTACACAATCCCGCCCTACCTAACGGCGCTCTGGTCGATCAAGGACGAGACTAGCCCTGTGGCGGCGTCGATCAGGGAGGTGGTTCAGGAGGAGATGGCGCACATGGCCATCGCTTGCAACCTGCTGTCCGGTCTGGGCTTCACCCCCAAGATCACCGATGCGGTCCCGAAGTACCCAGGGCGATTGCCTTTCGGCGTCAAGGGGGACCAGGAGATTACGCTGCGCCGCTGTGACCAGAAGGCCGTCGGAGTATTCGTCGAGTTGGAGAGGCCGGACGATCCGCACGACAAAAACAACAAAGAGCTGTCACGCACAGCGAAGGACTACCCGTCGATCGGCAGGTTCTACTCGGAGATCCGTGCGACGTTCATGGTGCTCAGGCCGACGCTTGATGCGAGGGCGCAGATCCACGGTCACCTCTCGCCTTTGGTGATGACGCGTCATGAGGAAGCAATCGAGGCCCTTACTCTCATTATTGAGCAAGGGGAGGGGTCTTCGAAGAAGCCGTACGACGACTCGCCCGAGGATTTGTCGCACTACTGGAGATTCCGAGAGATGCAAGAGGGGTGGACGTACGAGTTTGACCCATATACGGAAGAGTGGGACTTTACGAGGAAGCCGTTTCTCTTGCCGGATACGTATCCGATGGCGGAGGTTCCAGCGCGCGGCTATGATCCGAATAAGTACCCTGCGGCCGCTCCGCTGTTGGCCCAGTTCGACGAGGCGTTCTCTCGGATGCTGACGCATCTGCAAGACGCTTGGACTGACGGCGGCCAGGGCTCTTTCTGGCAGGCGCTTGAAGCGATGTTCACGATGCGGAAATCGGCCCGCGCCTTGATGGAGATCGAACTGCCCGGAAAGGGCGAGACTTTTGGGCCCTCCTTTCGATACTCCAGCAGTCTTCCCTAGATTTGGGGGAATTCGGCGGCTTGGAGCGCTTCTCGTATGGACGGGAGCGTGTGTCGGCGGCGCACCCATTGGTAGGCCCTTTGGGTCATGCGCGAGCGTAGTTCCGAGTCGTCCAATAGCCGTAGGACCGCTGCTGCGAATTCTTGCGGGTCGTCCGCGATGAGTCCTTCCCGCTCGTGGGAGACCTCAAGGCCCTCCGCGCCGATCGTCGTCGAGACGAAGGGGACTTGGTGGGCCGCGGCTTCTAGGATTTTGATGCGTGTTCCGCTGCCCGACCGCAGCGGAACGACCGCGACGTCTGCTCGTTGATAGAGAGGGGCGACCGTCGGGGGATCGGCAATGATCTCGATGCCTGGTTTCTCGGCTAGTTGACGAACGGCGTCGGTGGGACGGGCGCCGGCGATCTGGATGCGCCACGGCCGATCGGATGCGGCGCGGAGCGCGGGCAGGATCTCTTGCACCAAGTAGATCGCGGCGTCGATGTTCGGGGGGTACTCCAGCGAGGCGACGAACAGGAGTACGGGCTCTTCGCTCGGTTGGCGCGCAGCCGGCGGGATTCCCGGCAGCCGCACGACGTTGGGCAACCTCGCTACTCGGATCTCTGGATGTTGGCGCTGGAGGGCGTCTCGCTCTTCGCCGCCGGCCATGAACACCTGATCGAAACGGGGAAGCCAGATGCTTTCCGCGTTTGCGCTGCGGTCCGCCTCGCGGGAGTGAAACTCGGCCAGCAGAGGCTCGTTGCAGTTGGCATGGGCCTCGGCTCTCGATCGCCGTTGGCGCGACTGATAGTCGTCGAGATCCAGCGCCAGAAATGGAGGCCGGCCGTTCGCTCCCTCAGGGAAGGCTTCGATGAACGGCGCGAGGAATAGGCGAAAGAGGTAGACGGCGTCGAACCTCGTCCCCGCGAACTGGGCGGCGGCTCTCCGAAGGTTGGTCTCGGTCGCGAACCGGAACTCTTTCGGGAACGCGTAGGAGTCGGGAGACTGCAGGTAGTCCGGATCGACCGAATCGTTGGGGTTCATGACCTCGACGGCCGCGCATCGCTCGCGAAAGTACTCGGGCACGACGGGCATTTCCGTCTCGTCACGAACCGGCACGACGAGCAGGTGGACGTCATAGGAATCGGCCAAGATTTCGAGAGACGCCCCGCAGCGTTGGGGAGTTCCGGTGCCGTGGATCAACGGCGCCATCCGCGTCAGATAGAGCAGTTTTGGGCGGGGCATCGGTGGGCGGCCGGTCGTTCCGGCCACTCTCCATGTTCGCCTGAAAAGGGAATGGCGGGGCTGGGCGATGCGCCTGAGGCGGATGGACTGGAGTGTCCTAGGCGCCTCGCCATTCTAAGACGGCTAGGACGGGGCGGTGGTCGGAAGCGACGTCCTCTTCGGGGATGGCGACTTCGAGGACGCGCCACGGGTCGGACTGACGGTAGAGAACGTAGTCGATCTTGGACTCGGGCGCGACGGCGTCGACCCATTGCCGTTCGATGAGCGTGTTGATGGGCGGGCTGCCGGGTCTGGCGTTCAGGTCGCCGGCGAGGATGACCGGCGGGCCTCCCTGCGCGGGATAGAGGCGATTGGTTTGCTCGGCCTGCTCAGTGCGGGTGTCGCTGCTTTGGTGGCACCAGTGGGTTCCGACGAGGAGGAATTCGGGGAGGCCGTTGTCGGGGCGAATGGTCGCTTCGAGCGCGGTGCGCGGTTCCTGGCCCGGATGGAAAGGGAGCCGGCGGGCCTTGGGGGCGGCGATGGGGAAGCGCGAGAGGACGGCTTCGCCGTACTCGCCTCCGTCGTAGTAGAGCGCCGTGCCGAAGGCGGAGTGCATTCCGGTGAGTTCGGCTAGGCGGGCGGCTTGGTCGACTTGGGCGGAGCGGTTGGTTCGGCGGTCGACCTCCTGGAGGGCGACGACGTCGGGGTTGAGGCCGTTAATGATGCGGGCTAGGCGCGCTAGGTCGAGTTTGCCGTCCGTGCCTTCGCCGTGGTGGATGTTGTAGGTGAGGATGCGGAGACGGGGGTTGGTCTGGGCGGGGAGGGCGATTGGCGCCAGAGCGGCTAGGAGGGTGCGGCGGGGCATGGGGAATTGGCGGCTGCGGTTGTCGTAGGGGAGTTGATCGTGGGCGACCGACCGCGGAGACTCCGCCGCCGAGCCTGCCCTCGCTGGTTTGCTGTCTCAGCGATGGGCTGTACGTCAGCTTCGCCTCTACGGATCGTGCCCGTTTTTACCCAAGTAGACTAGCGTTGTGAGCTTGAAGGGAGACGTGGCTGCCCTGATGATGGGCTTTGCTTTCTTGTTCGTTAGTTTGTCGGGGCTCGACTTGTACGGAGGGTTCGCCGAGCCGGAGGACGGTTCGACGAGGATTACGGGTCGGACGCGTGCAGTCTCCAGGTTGCTGTTTGGGATTGCCGGAGGCTCTTTGGTGCTCGCCTTCTTCTACCACGAAGGATAGCGCCGTCCACTTTGCTCGGGCGCTTCGACGCGATGGGCGGCGTTCAGCGGAGAGGGGGTTTCTTGGCTAGGCGCTTCCAGACGTCGTCGGTTGGGGAGCGGGTGATGTTGCGGAGTTGGCGGCCGTCGGAGGGGATGCCGTCGACCTCGAACGGGAGCATGTTCAAGGCGGCCATGGCGCCGTTGGCGGCGGCGAACGTTACCCACACGGTTTGCAGTTCGGCCGTCGGGATTGCGGTTGCGGTCAGGGTCCCGATGAGGAAGACCAGTAGGTTCAGCGCCGGGCCTCCGAGGATGAAGCGGCGGTGTTGGGCTTCGGTGAGGTACGACGTGTCGGCCGCGACGTAGCCTCCGGGGAAGGCGGGGCGGCGACGGTAGAAGCGCTGGGCCAGGGCGTCGTAGCCGACGCCTAGGACGACGACCGATTCGACGTGAATTCGGTTGGCGCGAGCGGCGAGGTAGTGGCCGAGTTCGTGGACCGCCATGGCGACCGCCGGGGCCAGGATCCAGGTCCACAGGAACAGCGCGTAGCCGGCGACGTCAGAAGCGAAGACGGGGCGGGGCGCCGGGGCGCCTTGCATCCACCATCCGACGACGGCGACGGCGAGGAAGAAGGCGACGTAGTATCCGGCGATGACGGCGAGACGGGGCATCGCTTCTCGGTCGGTCGGCTTGCTAGATTTCCTTCCCGCGGCTCCAGAAATCTTCGAACAGGCTGCGCATCGCCGAAGCCAGGCTTTCGTGCTCGAAGACGAGGGCGGAGATCTGCGGAGCGGTCGTGACGGGATCGTCGAGCGAGATCATGCCGCGCAGGCCGTCGAAGAGGGCCAGCTTCATGGGGAGTTCGTCGAGCGTGCGGACTTGCGCGCCGGCGTCCTTGAGCGTCGTGAGCTTGTCCGCGTCGACGGACTGCTCGAGGAAGAGCAGTCGGCATTCGAGGCCTTGCTCGGCCATGCGAGCGACGACGGGTTCGCGGCCGGGATCGACGACGTAGGGCGGACGGGCGAACTCGAGGTATTCCTTGTCGGCGAGTTTGAGGGCGCGGCCGTACTCCTCGGCGATCTGGTTGGAGTCGGCGACGATCCGCATGTAGTCGAGCGGACCGCGGCCTTGGTTGCCGCTGGTGAAGAGCTGGTGCAGGTCTTCGTGCAGGATGCCGGCGAGGCGGTTGCGTTCCTGCCATTCGCGCTCGAAGCTCTCCTTCTTCTTGCGCAGGTAGCCGTCGAAGGCGAGCTGGGGTTCGACGGCGGAGAAGAGTTTGGCTTTGCCTTGGACGACGCGGACGAAGCCTTTCTCGACGAGGCTGTCGAGGACTTCATAGATTTTTTGACGGGGGATGCCGGCGCGTCCGGCGACTTCGAGAGCCTTGAAGCTTTGGTGTCCGATGAGGACGAGATAGGCGCGGGACTCGTAGGCGTTGAGGCCGATGTCTTGCAGTCGCCTCGTGTGCTGCTCAAGTTCCACTAACCCAAGGTAACACGTTCAATTTGCGGGAAATGGCGGGCGTGCGGGGCGGGTTTCTAGGAGCGGTTGAGGCGGATCGGCGAGGCGGGGACGACGGTGACGGCGGGCGTCGCTTGGAACGATCGTCGGAGTTCTTGGTAGTCGCGTTCAGCCCGAACGTTGGCCTGACGCTCCATGAAGATTACGCCCCAGAGGGTGCAGACCAGCAGCGCGATGACGGCCAGACCATGATTTGAGATGCCAAAGATTTTCATGCCTTCTCCCGGTGCTCTTCGTGGATGCAATCGCCGGTCCAAACTCCGATCCAGACCCCGGCCCTCTCCCGGCCCTCTGCACTGACGTTCGCGAATGGCTTGGGCCAAGTCACGTTTGTCCAAGTAAAACCGCCTGAAAACGTTTCATCAGCGGTCGGGACGTGTAAGCGTTACCCGATTTGTTGCGACGAGGTAAAGACAAGGGGCGCGCGGCGGGGGTGTACCGTTTGACGGCGCGGCCTACGTCTAAGAGACAATGGCGGCGTCGGCGGCGGCCTTGGTGGTGCATTTCGACCACCCGTGGTCCAAATGTGCTCCATAAGGCCCGTCTGGCCCCCGGTTGAGAACACGTCTGCTTTTGGAAACCCTTGATGTCGGCTGGAACGTTGCGCTCCCTGCTCCTCTTGCTCTCTTGCGTACTGGCGGCGGCGACGCCGACTTCGGCGCAGCCTTCGGGAGGGCCTCCCGGCGGCAACATCACGGAGTTCTTGGTGACGAACGCCTCCCGGGGCGAGGTGTACGCGGCGGCGGATGCGGGCGTTTTCCGCAGCCGCGACGCCGGTGCGACGTGGGAGTCGTTTTCCGACGGACTGCCGTTTCTTCCGGTCACTGCGATCGTTGGACGCACGGGAGACCTTTTCGTCTCGTTGGACGGCGGCGGAGTTTGGCGGTCGCGCAATGACGAGCCGTGGGTTTCAGTCAGCGACGGACTGGGCGATTTGCAGGTGCTCTCGCTGGCGAACGACCCGCGCAACAACCAGATTCTCTTTGCCGGAACGCGCAACAACGGGGTGCTGTTCTCCAACAACGGCGGCGAGGGGTGGATTCGGGCCGGGACAGGGTTGACCGAAGGCGCCTATCTGACGATCGAGTTCGATCCTTCGAATTCGGAGAGGATCTTTGCGGGCAACGCGGCGGGATTCCTGTTCGAGAGCGTGGACGGCGGTCAGGTGTGGCAGTCGCAGGCGGCGGGATTCGCGGCGTTCCGGCGGATCAGTTTCGATCCAAACGATTCGAACGTGGTGTACGTCGCGACGACCTCCGGGCTGATTCGGCGGCCGGGTGAAGGGGAGCCGTTCGGCCTGGTGGGGACGCTGCCGCAAGTGACGGTCTTGGACGTGCTGGTGGATCCCGCCGACTCGAACGTGATCTATGCGCCGACCATCGAGTTGGGGCTTGCGAGGAGCGTCGACGGCGGGGCGAGCTGGCAGCAGACGGGGGCCGGTTTGCCCGCGACGCTTCTATTCGCCCTGGCCGCGCTGCCGGAAGGAGAGGGGACGAGGCTCTTGGGCGGGGCCGGAGGATCGGGCGTCTTCGCTTCCACGAACCAAGCCTTGAGTTGGACGTTGAGTTCGACCAACCTGCACGGGGCGACGGTCCTGGCGATCGCCGCGGACCCCAACCAGTCGGGCGTCGTTTTCGCCTCGACTGAAGGCGGCGGGATGTTTCGTTCGGAGAACGGCGGGGATACGTGGACGGAGTCGCGCGACGGGATGCGGCTGTTTTCGCCGACGGAGTTGGCGTTTGATCCGCGGAGTTCCGATCGGTTGTATGTGGGGTCGGTGAGTCTGTTTGATTCCGAGGACGGCGCGTTGGGTAGGAGTCGGGACGGCGGGCAGAGGTGGGTCGAAGTATCGAGCGACTTTCCTGTATTTGCGATTGCGCCTCGGCCGGAAGGGGCTTCGGCATGGGTAGGGACGTCGCCTGGGCGGCTCCCGGTTGTAGCGCCTCGCGCGTCGCTGTTCCGATTCGACGAGTTGGACGCCGACGGGCCGAGTCTCACAACTTTCTCCGGCAGGCGCGGGGAGCTATTGAGTTCGCGGGTGCTGGAGATCGCCGTTGATCCGAATGATTCCAACAATCTGTTTGTGGCGGCGCTGAGTCCGTTCCGCGGGTATGAGTTCATGCGGAGCGACAACGGTGAAGACGAGTTCGACATCCGGCTGCGGACCGGGCGGGCGATGACGGCGTTGGCGGTGGATCCGACGGACGGGCGGCGCGTCTTCCTCGGTCTGTCGGCGGCTTCGGTGGACGGGGGCGTGCAGAACGGGACGTTGCTGCGGAGCACGGATCGCGGCCGCGAGTTCGAGCAGGTTTCGGGCGGACTTCCGAACGACGAGATTCTGAATTTTCAGTCGATCGTGGTGGATCCGGCTAACGGTGAGATTTACGCGTCGGCGGGTACGGCGGTCTACAAGAGTACGGACGCCGGAGCGAGCTGGCAGCGGCGGTCCACGGGGCTTGAGAACTTGCAGATCCGTCGGCTGGCGGTGGACGCGAATCAGCCGGGCGTGGTCTATGCCGCGACCGCCTTGACCGGCGTCTACAAGACGGTGGACGCGGGCGCGACCTGGAGGCCCACGGCGGCGCAACAGACGACGATTTCGGCCGAGGGCGTCGTGAACGGGGCGGACTTCTTGGGCGGCGGCATTGCGCCGGGGATGATCGCGACGGTGTTCGGCGCGGCGGTCGGGCCGACGATTGCGGTTTCGGCGGAACTGGTCGACGGCAAGCTGCCGACGGAGTTGGGCGGCGTGCGGGTGTTCTTCAACGACGTGCCGGCGGCGCTGTTTTTCGCGAACTCGACGCAGGTGAATTGTCAGGTTCCTTTTGAGGTAGCCGGGCTGGAAACGGTGACGGTGCGGGTGGAGTTCGCCGGGAACGTGAGCAACAGGGTGACGGTGAGGGTGCTGGAGGCGAAGACGGGCATCTTCAACGCGGCTCTGAATCAAGATTCGACGGTCAATCTGCCGAATACGCCGGAGGCGACCGGGCGGGCGGTTCAGTTGTTCGTGACGGGGCAAGGCCTGGTGACTCCCGGCCTGATGACTGGCGCCACGGCGCCGTTCGCGAACTTCCCGCTGCCGAGTCTTCCGGTGACGGTTTCGATCGGAGGGCGGCCCGCGACGGTGCTGTTCGCCGGGCTGGCGCCGGGTTTTGTCGGGCTGTTGCAAGTGAACGTGATCTTGCCGGACGGGTTGGATGCGGGCGAGAACGCGGTGGTGGTGACGATTGGGAGCAGCGTTAGCCCGCGGGCGGGGACGATTTACGTGGCGGAATAATTTCCTTGCGCGTTCCATAGAAATCCTCTATTCTGCTCGCCGCGACGGGATATTGGCGCGCGGCGAGGAGAAATCGTTGTGAGTTTCTTGGTTGAAGCGGACTCTGGAAGGGCGGGCGGAGCGGAAGACGGCCCCGAGGCGAACCCGAGCGATCCTGTTGCTTCGTTTGAAGAGGTCCTGAAGGCGGAACTCCAGTGCGTAGCCGCGGCGCGCGGTTCTGCGCCCGAAGAGTTCGACGAATCCGAGGACGCCGATGCGACTGGAGGCGGGGAGGCCTACGCCCGGGCCGAGCAGATGAAGCTGCTCGGGCTCTCGTTCTCGGGAGGCGGGATTCGCAGCGCGACGTTCAACTTGGGCGTGTTGCAGACGTTGGCTCGCTATCGGCTGCTCGAGCGGGTGGATTATCTTTCGACGGTATCGGGCGGCGGGTACATCGGCGGGTGGTTGTCGGCTTGGATCCATCATGCGCCGGGCGGCGTCGACGAGGTGGGCGAGAAGCTGCGGGAGTCGCTGGGCGAGCGAGCGGGCGGGGGAGGGGCTGTTCCGCCGGAACCCGAGCAGATCCGTTACCTGCGCCGGTACAGCAACTATCTGACGCCCAAGATGGGCTTGGCCAGCGGCGATACGTGGGCCGCGGTCGGGATCTATCTGCGGAATCTGCTGCTGAACCAGTTGGTGCTGTGGTTTTTGCTGGCGGGCGGAATCTGGGCGCTGCGGGGCGTCCATGAAGGGGCGATCGCCTATTCGGGCTACGCTGTCGGCGGAGTGCTTTGGGCGCTGGGCGTCTTAGTGGTGTGGTTGAACTCGCGCCCGGAGATCAAGGAATCGCAGGCGTTCGGGGGGCTTTCGGGACTGTGGTCGGCGGCGTTCCTGCTGCTGGCGGCGACGTTCGTGGTTCCTGAATTGGCGGCTCCGGAGTCGTGGAGGCCTCCGACGCCTTTGTTGGTGGTTGCGGCGTTGGGATTGGCGTCGTTGCACGTGAGCGATTGGATGAGCGGGCTGAGTCGGAAGGGCGTGCTCGCGTGGCTGATTGGGATTGCGTTGGGGACGGGCGTGGCGGCGACGTTGATGAACCAGGTCCCGTTGCTGCTGCAGCCGAAGGAGTGGACGTCGGAGAGCAAAGCGCTACAGGCTTTGATCGAGTTCGTATTGGTGCTCGAAGGCGCGGAGGCGACGACGGTATGGGGCGGGCCGCTCACGTTGGCGGCTTTCTCGTTGGGCGGAGCGCTGTACATGGGCGTGATGAGTCGCGAGTTGCCGGCGATGCGGCGGGAATGGTGGGGGCGGTTCGGCGGGATCGCGGTGGGCGCGTCGGCGTTCTGGGTGATGGCGATGCTGATCACGCTGGCCGGTCTGGGATGGATCCAGGGCGCCGCAGGCGGTGACTACACTCCGTTGCTGGCCGCGATTTGGGCGGCGGTGACGGGCGCCGGATTGTACGCGGGGCAGAGTCCGGCGACGGACGGCGACGAAGGGTCGAAGCTCAGCAAGCTGGCGACTGCGGCGCCGTACGTGTTTATCGTCGGGCTGCTGATTGCGATCAGTGCGGCGACGGAGGGGCTACTGGAGGTGGTCCGAGCGGGAGACAGCTACATCGCCGGCTTCTCGCCGACGTGGCTGAACCTCTCGTTGGCCGGGATTGCGTTGGGCGTGGGGGCGGCGCTGACTTGGCGGATCGACGTGAACGTGTTTTCGTTGCACGGGTTCTATCGCAACCGGTTGGCGCGATGCTACCAAGGCGGGGCCGACCCCGGGAACCGGACGCCGGACAGCTTTACGGGCTTTGCCGAAGCGGACGATCGGATCGAGTTGGCGGATTTGCGGGACGGTTCGAAGCCCGCGAAGCGAGGGCCTTATCCGTTGGTCAACGCGACGTTGAACTTGGTCGGTGGAGAGAACCTGGCTTGGCAGAAGAGGAAAGGGGCGTCATTTGTTCTCTCGCCGCGCTACTGCGGATTCGGAGCCGCCAGCAAGCGAACGACGAAGCCGGGTTCGGCTGCCGGGGGCGTGGAGACGCTCGACGCCTATCGCCCGTCGAAGGACTATGGCGGGGGGCTGAAGTTGAGCTCCGCGACCGCGATTTCGGGAGCGGCGGCTTCGCCCAATATGGGCTATCACTCGTCGGCGCCGCTGGCGTTTCTGATGACGGTATTCAACGTCAGGTTGGGATGGTGGGCCGCCAATCCGAAGTGGGAATCGTGGACTCGGCGCGGGCCGATGCTTTCGCTGAAACCGTTGCTTGCGGAGCTGTTTGGGCTTAGCAACGAGAATCGCGACTTCGTCTATCTATCCGACGGCGGACACTTTGAAAACTTGGGGATCTACGAACTGGTGCGACGACGCTGCCGGTTCATCATCGCTTGCGACGCGGAGGCGGACGGAGCGTTCGAGTTCGACGGATTGGGCAATGCGATCGAGAAGTGTCGGACGGATTTCGGGGTCGATATCTCGATTGATACGGAGTCGATCCGCAAGGCGCGCGAGACGGAGGCCGAGTGTCGCCATTGCGCCGTGGGGCGGATCAACTACGGCGACGGATTCACGGGGACTCTCTTGTACGTCAAGTCGTCGGTGACGGGCGACGAGCCGGCGGACGTGGAGCGGTATCGGGCGCAGAATCCGGATTTCCCGCATCAGACGACGGGCGACCAGTGGTTCGACGAGACGCAGTTTGAGAGCTATCGACGGCTCGGGCAGCATGCGATGGAATCGGTGCTGGGGGCGGCGGTCGAGCGGGAGGAGACGGCGACGTTCTCCATGCAAGAGATCTTCTTGCGGCTGCGTCGACACTGGCATGCGCCGAGCCGTCGGGACGGCGGGGCGTTCACGCGCCACTCGCAGCGGTTCGCTGAGATTATGGAGGACATGGCGGGGAACAAGCACCTGGCGTACCTCGACGATCAATTCAATCCGAGCTGGTACTTGGCGTCGAAGGGGCGTGCGGTGACGCCGGCGACGTTGGCGCTGCCGACCGACCCGGCCGAGCTGCGCGCGGGGTACTACCTCTGCCGACGCTTGATCCAGTTGATGGAAGACGTCTTTATCGACTTGGGGTTGGACGAGGAGCACGACCATCCGGACAACCACGGGTGGATGAATCTGTTCCGCAACTGGTCTTACGCGGGCGTGTTCCGGCTGACTTGGACGGTGACGGCGAGTACGTACGGGGCGCGGTTCCGCGACTTTTGCGAGCGACGGTTGGGGCTGAAGACGACCGATCTGCAGACGCTTTCGACGTTGGCGGAGCCGACGGCGCCGGGGCCGGCGGACTCGCCCGACTCGCTGGACACGCTGCGCTCACCGGCGGTGAAGGCTGCGTACGGGATTCGCGCCTCGCGACCGGATTCGATTCTGGAGTCGATCGTCGAGTCGACGGCGCCGGACCAGATCGAGTTGCCGAGCAAGCTGAACTTCTTGGAGCAGGAGATCGCGCGCAACGTCGTGCGGCTCTACTGCCTGGCTGAGGAGAAGCGGGGCAACCACGATCCGAAGCCGGAGGTGCGACTGCTTGAGACCGAGACGGGCGCGGTCAGGCACAGCGAAGGCGCGGTGCGGTTGCCGGTGGGCTTCGCCGTTCTCGGCGACGACCGCAAGGTGCTGGTCTACCTTCGGATCCAGGACCATCTCTGGTCGATGGGGCTTGGCGGGCGCGCGATTCGGGACTTGGGCGTGCGCGAGCTCTACTTGCCGATCTTGGAGCTGAGGGCCGAGGATCAAGCCAGCTCGCGTGCGGTGTTGCCTACGGCGGAGAACTTCGCTCGGTTTGAGCGTCTGTTTGACGAGGCGACGGAGCTGGAGCGAGATCCGGGCCGGGTGATGGAGGACTACGCCGAGGACGGACGGTCGGAGGGGGCCGGCGCCTAGTCTTTCCGTGAGAGGCGGACGACTTTGTGGGGGTTGTTGAGGAGGAGGTAGAAGGCGCCGTCGGGGCCGAGTTTGAGGTCGCGGACGCGGCCGTAGCCTTTGAAGACGACCTCTTCGCGTTCGACGCCTGAGGGCCCGAGTTCCAGGCGTTTGACCTCTTCAAAGCGCATCGCGGCGACGAACGCGTCGTTGCGCCATCGAGGGAACTCATCCCCTTGGTAGAACTGAACGGCGCTGACGCCCGGCGACGGATTCCACTGCTTGACCGGTTGCTCCATGCCGTCTTTGTGGGTGAGTTCCGAGATGACCGAGCCGTCGTAGTTGAGGCCGTAGGTGATCACGGGCCAGCCGTAGTTTCGGCCCGGTTCGAGGATGTTGAGTTCGTCGCCTCCCATCGGGCCGTGCTCGGTCGCCCAGATTGCGCCGGTCACGGGGTGCTGGTCGATGCCTTGCACGTTGCGGTTGCCGAGGGTGAAAAGGGCGGGGAGGGCGTCGGGGTCGTTGCGGAAGGGATTGTCTTCGGGGATCGATCCGTCGGGCAGGATGCGGTAGACCTTGCCTGCGGGTTTGCCGAGTTGCTGGACGTCGTCGTTGCGGCCGATGTCGCCGATGGAGAAGTAGAGACGGCCTTCGCGGTCGAAGAGCAGGCGCGAGCCCCAACGCGTTCCGCGCGCGAAGTGGAGTTCGACGGGGAGCTGGAAGATCGTTTCCTGATCGACCCATTGATGGTCCTTGACCCGGCCGCGGATGACGCGCGTCATGGCCGGCGTGTCGCGCGTCGACGGATCGCCCAGGGCGTGGACGTAGGCGATGTAGATCCAGCCGTTCGATTCGTAGTCGGGGTCGAGGGCGAGATCGTACATCCCGGAGTCGCCGTACTGGGTGGGTACGGGGAGTCCGCCGATCGGCGTAGGGTGCAGGGCGCCGTCGATCATCCAACGGAGTCCGCCGCGACGTTCGGTAACGAGGGCGCGGCGTTCGTCGACGAACTCGATTCCCCAGGGGGAGGATCGGAAACCGTCCGCGACCAGCGTTTGGACGCGGAGTTCGTAATCCTCGGTCCGCACGGAGGGCGGGATTGCGCGAGGCTCTTCCGGCCGAACCTCTTGTTGTGCGAGGACGTAGTCGACGATCGATTGAATTTCGGCCTTGGACAGGATCTCGGTGAAGGCGATCATGTCCGTCTCCGGAATGCCGTACATGACGATGCGGGCGATGCCGCGGCTGTCTTGGGCGTAGATCCACTGATCCTTCTTGAGCGGCGCGTACTGCGCTCCTTCGAGGTTCTTGCCGTGGCAGGCGGAACAGTGAGACCGGTAGAGATCCGCGGCCGACGGCGGGTCGTTCGCCAGGACAGGAGACGAGAGGGCCGCCGCGAGCAGGGCGGCGAGGGCTGCTAGTCGGGTCACTACGGGGGCTAGTATGGCAGGGCTTGTCGCTGAGGGGCGGAGGACGGTCAAGCGATGCCGTAGACGGGCCGCTTGCCGTCGAGGAACGGCTGGAGCTGAGCGGCGTCGATGCGGATGCCGAGGTAGAAGGGACCGAACAAGGCGTAGAGCGCGCTGGCCTCGTCGAAGCGCATCTCGTAGATCAACTGCTTGAAGACGAGCGCATCGTCGGCGAACAGATCGACGCCCCACTCCCAATCGTCGAAGCCGATCGAGGCGGAGATGATCTGTTTGACTCGGCCGGCGTACTTGCGGCCGATCATGCCGTGGTCGCGCATCATGCGGCCGCGGTCGGCGATCTCTTCGGCGTACCAGTTGTTGGTCTCGCCGCGCTTCTTGTCCATGGGGTAGAAGCAGAGGAAGCGATTGGGCGGGATGGTCGGGTAGAGTCGGGGCTCCATGGCCGCCGCTTGCTCGGCCATCTTCTCCTTCTCCGCCTGCGCCCACTCTTCCGACCCGGGTTTCACGCCTTCGGCGAGAAGACTCTCGTAGAGTTGGATGGACCCGGCGTAGAGGCCGAGTTCGACGCTTGAGACGTAGGAGGTCGTCGGTTCGAGGAACTCGGAGAGGCCCAGATTGGCCACCTGGATTTCCGCTTCATTGAGATCCTCAAACGAACGCCGGAAGTGGACCAACAGCAGATCGCCTTTGTGGCCGAGCTGAGAATAGACGGCCGAGCCTCCGCCTGGATGCTCTTCCATTTGGCCGAGGACGGCCACGGCTTCATTCGCGACGTCTTCGCGGCGTTCGGACGAGAGCGCCTTCCAAGCCGAGCGCCGAAAACGGAACATCTGGTGCAGGACCGGAGAGCCGTCGAGGGTCAGAGGCTGGGCGGGGGGACCGGACGGGGCGGCGTCGTGGCGACCGTGAGGCCGTTCGGGTTTTTGATGATCTGCCAAAGCGTTAGATTATCAGCCTGGTCCTCGGTCACGCTGCGGTGAGGCGGCGGTGCAGACTGTTTTCCCCGCCGACGTCGGTGAGGCGAAAATCGCGGCCTTGGAAGAAGTAGGTGAGCTTCTCGTGGTCGAGACCGAGGAGGCCGAGAATCGTTGCGTGGAAATCGTGCATGTCGACTTTGTCGTCGACGGCACGGAGGCCGATCTCGTCCGTGGCGCCGACGGCTTGTCCGCCGCGAACGCCGCCGCCCGCCATCCAGACCGAGAAGCCGTAGGGGTTGTGATCGCGTCCGTTGGCGTTCTTGCTGCCGCTTTCGGCGCCGTCGGTGAACGGGGTGCGGCCGAAGTCGCCGCCCCAGACGACGAGCGTACTTTCGAGCATGCCGCGGCTCTTGAGGTCGGAGAGCAGTCCGGCGATGGGCTTGTCGACGCTGCGGGCCATCTGCTCGTGGTTGGAGTTGATCTCGTTGTGGCCGTCCCAGCCTACGCCGGGGCGGCCGCCGGAGTAGATCTGGACGAAGCGGACGCCGCGTTCCACCATGCGGCGGGCGCGTAGGCACTGTAGGCCGAAGCCGTGCGTGGCGTCTTCGTCGAGGCCGTAGAGCTTGCGGACGGCGTCGGACTCGCCGGTGATTTCGGCCAACTCGGGCACCGACGTCTGCATTTTGAAGGCGAGCTCGTAGGAGGCGATCCGAGCGGCGAGTTCGCTGTCGTCGGAGCGCGCTTGGTAGTGGCGCTGGTTGAACTCTTTGAGCAAGTCCAGCATGCGACGTTGATCCGCGCTCCCGATCGAGTCCGGGCGATTGACGTTGAGGATCGGCGGGCCCTGGCTGCGCAGTACGGTTCCCTGGTACATGGCCGGAAGAAAGCCGGCGCCGTAGACGGGCGAGCCGGCTTTGAGCGGACCGTCGAGCATGACCATGAAGGCCGGGAGGTTTTCGTTCTCGGTCCCGAGTCCGTAGGTGGTCCAGGCGCCGAGGCTCGGCCGGCCGACTCGCGCCCAACCGAGATTCATCCAGTTCTGCCCCGTGACGTGCGTAAAGCCGTCGTGGTGGCAAGAGCGAATCACGGCCAGGTCGTCGGCGTGTTGGGCCAGGTTTTCGAATAGATCCGAGATTTCCAGACCCGACTGGCCGCGAGGCTTGAAGGTCCGCGGCGAGCCCAGCATGGGGGCCTTGTCCATCTTGGTGAACTGGAAGTCGACCTTCCCAAAACTCGGCGGGACGGGTTTGCCGTGGAGCTCGTTGAGCAGCGGCTTGGGGTCGAACGTGTCGACGTGGCTCGGGCCGCCGTGCATGAAAAGGAAGATGACGTTCTTGGCCTTGGCCGGGAAGTGGGGCTGCTTGGGGGCCAGCCGGTTGGTTTCCTCTCGTGCTAGAAGGTCCGAGGCGGCGAGGGCGCCGAAGCCGAGTCCGGCCTTGCTCAAGAACTCGCGTCGGGACGCTGCGGGAGCACGATGGGCGTTCGCGTGCGGTTTAGTCGACATAGAGAAACTCGTTGAGGTTGAGCGCCAAGAGGCAGAGTTGAGTCAGGGCGTCGTCGCCGGATCCGAGCAGTTCCAGCGCGCGCGTCCGTTCTTCGTCGGTCGGTTCGCGGGTGAGGGCCAGCCTCCAGACGGCGTCCGCTTGCGCCTCGGAGTCGTCGCCCGCTTCCGCCTGGACTCGGTCGGCGAAGGCGCGGGCCTGCTCGACCATGAAGCTGCTGTTGATCATGGCGAGCGCTTGGGGGGCGACGGTGGTGACGTCGCGCCGGGAACAGCTCAATGAAGTGTCGGGCGCGTCGAAGGTCGTAAACATCGGGTAGGGGAACGAACGTTTGACGTAGATGTAGACGCTGCGCCGGTTCTGCTCCTCGGGGTCCAGGGTCGCGGGCCACTGAGACGGGTCCCACATGCCGGCCATCTCGTCTTGGTTGAGCGGCGGTACGACCGGTCGTCCGCCCATCTTGGGGTTGAGCGTTCCCGCGACCGAGAGCACGCTGTCGCGGAGGCTTTCGGCCTCCAGCCGTCGACGATTCATGCGCCAAAGGTAGGCGTTGACCGAGTCGATCTCGGCGTTGGCGGGATGCGGTCCGCTGGAGCGCTGGTAAGCGTCGGAGAGCATGATCTTGCGGTGGAGAGATTTGACGCTCCAGCCGTCGGCCGTGAACTCGGCGGCAAGCCAGTCGAGAAGCTCAGGATGCGAAGGCCGATCTCCCTGGCGGCCGAAGTCGCCGGGCGTGGCGACGATGCCGCGGCCAAAGTGACCTTGCCAGATCCGGTTGACCATGACGCGCGCGGTGAGCGGATGATCGGGGCGGGTGAGCCACTTGGCTAGGCTCGTTCGGCGGCCCTGGTCGTCGAAGTCCACGCCGGAAGCCAGCACGGCGGGAACTCCGGCCTGGACGACGTCGCCCGCGGAGCGGAAGTCGCCGCGCGAGGTCATGTGGACGGGGTAGTCGACGGCGGCGCGACCGAGAACGGTGGCCTGGGGGAGCTCGAAACGAGACTTGAGCGCGGCTTCGCCGAGCAGGTAGATGAGGCGTTTCCGTTCGTCTTTCTCGGTCGGCGTCAGTTGGATCTCCGCCTTTTTGCCGGCGGCGTTTTCCTTGAGCCCGGCGTCGGTTAGGGCTTGGTCCAGGCGCGCCGCGCGTTCTTGCTCGGCCGGCGTACGCTCCTCGCGAGGTTTCTTGGAGGCGGCGAGCGTCGCCTCGTCGAACCGCGATTCCACTTGCTCCTGGAGGCGACGGCGGGCTGCGGCGTCGATCCGCTTGACGGCTGTTTGGTACTCCTCGACCTTGAGCAGTTTGGGGTAGCCGGTGTAGAACCCGAGCTCGTTCATCTTGTGAACCACGGGTTCGTTGCGTGGTTCGCTTCCCGCGAAGACGGCCATCATGCGGTGGTAGTCGCGTTGGCTGAGCGGGTCGAACTTGTGGTCGTGGCAGCGGGCGCAACCGAGGGTGAGACCCATGAAAGCGGCCGAGGTGACGTCGACCGCGTCGGTCATCCACTCGTAGCGGAGTTGGCGTCCGTCGAGGGCGGCCTCGTGGTAGATCGGTCCGACCGCGTAGAGGCCCGTGCCGACGCGGGCTTCGAGCGCACGTCGCTTCTCGTCGGGAATCTGGTAGCCGCCGCGAAGTTCCAGGTCGTCGGCCCAGATTTCGTCTCCAGCGATCTGTTCTTGGACGAAGCGATCGTACGGCTTGTCGTCGTTGAACGACTGGATGACGTAGTCGCGATAGCGCCAGGCGTTGGGGAAGTAGATGTCGGTTTCAAAGCCGCCGCTGTCGGCGTAGCGGACGACGTCGAGCCAGCGGCGGCCCCAACGTTCGCCGTAGCGGGGGGATTCGAGCAGCCGGTCGACGAGGCGGGCGAAGGCGTCGTGAGAGTCGTCGGAGAGAAACTCCTCGACCTCTTCCGGGGACGGCGGCAAGCCCAGCAGATCGAAATAGGCACGGCGGGCGAGCGTGCGGCGGTCAGCCCGTGAAAGAGGGACGAGGCCCTTCTCCCCGAGCTTCTCGAGGATGAAGGCGTCGATCGGGTTGGTCGTCCCCGGGACGTTGGGCGGAGTCGGTCGCTGGACGGGCTGGAAAGACCACCAGTCGGGCTTGGCTCCGGTTAGCGGGGCTTCGGTCCAAGGAGCGCCCTCGGCGATCCAGGTTCGCAGCGCGTCCACTTGCTCCGATGAGAGCGGGTCAGCCCCGACGGGCATCTTGAGTTCGTGCCTGCCGGAGACGACTTGGTAGAGAAGGCTCTGGTCGGGACGGCCTGGAACGATGGCGGGACCTCGGGCGCCGCCCTGGACGGCCCCGGCTCGACTGCGTAGGTCGAGGCCGGCCATCTTGGCGGACCCGTGACAGTCGAGGCACGCCGTCTTGAGAATGTCGAGCGCCGGTGATGCGGCGAGCAACGTGAGCGGCGCCGTCAGCACGAGGAGGGCTGCCTTGGTCATGACTCTTCGCCGGTAACGATAACACGACGAGATGCGAAAGGATCGACCGACTTCGCATGAGACGAAGCCGGTCGGCCAGGGACGCCAGGGGGTAAGACTAGCGGCGTCGACGGATTCCGTAGAGCAGGGCGCCGGCGCCGAGCAGCATCGTCCAGGTGGAGGGCTCGGGGATCGCCTGGTCCTCGGTGTACGCGAAGCGGTTCTCAATGAAGCCGGCGGATACGTTGCCGACCTGGAGAGATCCGGGGAGGCTGGCGCCGCCGGTGAGTTGGAAGGTGTCGTCGACGCCGATCAATTCGCGCGGCGTGTTGAGGAAGGCCGTATCGGTCGGCTCCGTCGTGCCGAGGTTGATGAGCGAACTGGCGAGTGCGCCGTCGTTGGTGATGGATTTGCCCAGCAGGATGCCGCCGAATTTGGCCGGGTTGACCCAGTTGAACTCGTAGGCCGGATCGATGACGGTGCTTGCCGAAAAGAATTCGCTGTTGAGGCGCGTGACGTCGTAGATGAAGCGATACTGCGCGACGCGGAGGCCTTCGGCGGGTCCGGGGCCGTCGGGGCCGCCTTCGGTGAAGAAGTCTCCGCTGAAGCGTAGGCCCACTTCGTTGAGTCCCGAAAGCGGGTCGACGGTGATCTCGGTGGCGTCGAGGACGGGTACGCCCGCGCCGCCTCCGTTGTTGCTGAAGGTGAAGTTGCTGAAGACGGCGGAGTCGATCTCGCACTCAAAGCCGCCGACGAGGTAGTTGTCGAGCGTGGCCGTTGCGCATAGAGGCGCAGCGGAGGCCGCGCTTGCAGCCGTGAAGGCTGCCGCGGCAAGCAGAACGAACGTTTTCATTTCTAGGAGTTCCTCGGTCTTAGGAGTGAAAAAAGAGGACGCGTATGCCGCCAGTGTACGGAGACATACGCCCTAGGACCTAGAAGTTTCTCTGAAGAAAAACGTGAACCGGCAGGAGCGTTTCTAACGCTTAGATGACGCCGCGTTTTCCGCCGGAACCGACGAAGCGCGGGTCGATCACTTCACGGCGATCGCGGTGGAACGTGCGCCAGGAGTCGAAGACGGTGTCGCCGACGTAGTAGGCGTCGCGGTTGAGGCTGTGCTGATCGGGGAGCTCCTCTTTGGCGACCGGGTTCTTGAGCTGCGGGTAGAGGACGAAGTCCAGGTAAGTGAACGCGTGGAAGTGTTGGCCCTGGAAGGCGATCTCGGAGAGCGATTCCGGGCATTGGCGGCGCAGGATGGCGGCGGCGTCATCGGCGGAGGGGTCGTCGGCGAGTTCGGCCTTGAGCTTCTTGATCTCTTCGAATTCGGCCTTGAGTTCCGACTCGCCGCGCTCGGCCCAGATCTCTTTTCGCTGGCTGTAGGCCTTGTAGCGTTGGCGCCCAAAGAGCAGCAACGTGATGCCGGCGAAGGGCGCGATGAATGCTTGGACGAAGTTGGCGTCGGCCCAGCCGGTGGCCAGCACGTAGACCCAGTAGGCGAGCAAAGCCACGCCGACCAGGCCGACGAGCATGTGCAAGACCAGGTTCGGGCGGGTGACGTAGCGGCCCTTGAAGTGGCTCAACTCGTCGAGTACCTTGTCGACCGCCTCGCGCGCCCGGGCCGCGGCGTAGGCCGACTTGGTCCAGTTGTAGTGCGCCATGGCGGGCGGGTAATAGAGGACGAAGAGCTTGTCGGTGGGGATCTCTTGGCCTGTGAAGCTGCTGGTCATCGTGGTCTTGAAACCGTCTCGGGGTTTCCCCTGAGGATATCATCTTCAGGGCCTCAGACCCTATACTTCGAGGGATGCGGAACGGGCTGAAAGCGCCTGCGTTTACGGCTGCGTTTGCGGCCTTGGCGGTGCTGTCGGCGACGTCGGCGCTGGGGCAGGAACGGCCGCCGCTGGTGGGCAATCCGGCGGGCAACGTGGCGCCCTATTACCCGACGCCGATCCCCGTGGTGCGGTTGATGCTTGAGACGGCAGAGATCGAGCCGGGAGAGGTCGTCTACGACTTGGGATCGGGCGACGGCCGGGTGGTGATCTTAGCGGCTCGGGATCACCAGGCGAAGGCAGTGGGGTACGAACTGGATCCCAAGCTGGTGGAGAGCAGCCGACGCCAGATCGACAAGATGGAGCTTTCCGATCAGGCGCGCATCGTACCGGGGGACCTCTATGCGGCCGACGTCGAGAATGCCGACGTGGTCACCGTCTACCTGCTGCCGCGAGCGCTCGGCAAGCTTCGGCCGCTGCTCGAGAAGAAGATGAAGTCGGGCTCGCGCGTGGTCTCTCACGACTTCCCGATTCCAGGCTGGGAGGCGGACGAGACGTTGACGTACGACGAAACGAATGAGGTGGACGGGCTTCCGCACACGGTCTACCTCTACAAGCGATGACGCGCGTCGTTGGTTGGATCATGGCCGGGGTCATTGCGGGCTGCTCGGCGCCGGACGCGCCGGTAGACGTTGCGGAGGCGCCGGACGAGCCGATTTTGCTTTCCGTTTGGGAGCCGTCGCCCGATGAGGCGGTGGAGCGGATGTTGGAGATGACCGGGCTCCAAGCCGGCGAGACGCACTTCGATTTGGGCTCAGGAGACGGACGGTTCGTGGTGGCGGCGGCGAAGCGCGGGGCGCAATCGACCGGCTATGAGATCGATCCGGAGTTGATTGAGCAGAGTCGGGCGCGCATCGCGTCGGAGGGGCTCGAAGAGCGGGCGCGGATCTTGGACGAGGATCTGTTGAAGGCGGAGTTCGAGCGGGCGGACGTGATCACGATGTACCTGACGCCGGAGTCCTATCCGCCGCTGATGCCGTTGTTGGAAGAAAAACTGCGGGAAGGGGCCCGAGTGGCGGCTTACAAATTCCCGGCGCCGGGCTGGACGCCGGACCGCGTGGAACGGTGGCGGGACGAGGATCCGGATATCCCGCTGCACGAGGCGTTTTTCTACCAGCGCTGAGCGGCCTGCGCGTTACAATGAGCGGCGCGCGAAAGGACTTTAAATTTTATGGCCTTAGTTGATTCGAAGGAAGTGTTCGACGCCGTGGTGGTCGGCGCGGGCGCCGGGGGCGGGACGGCCGCTCGGGTGCTCACTGATCACGGCATGAAGGTGATGCTGCTCGAAGCCGGGGGGCCGCTGGTTCCTTCCGAAGAGTTCAAAGAGCACAAGACGTACGCCGACTACGACCACCGCGGGACGGAGAACGGCAAGCTGTACTTCGGCGACGGCAAACCGTTCGGCTTTATGTCGACGACGTCGGGCGGTTGGGAACTCGACGGCGAGCCGTATACGACGGCGGAGGGGACGGACTTCCGTTGGTTCCGTTCGCGCATCGTGGGCGGGCGGACGAACCACTACGGACGGATGTCGTTCCGCTTCTCCGACCTGGACATGCGCGCTCGGGACATCGACGGACTGGGCGTCAACTGGCCGATGAGCTACGACGAACTGGCCGTCTACTACGACAAGGCGGAGCGCTTTATCGGCGTGACGGGGACGAAGCACGGCATCCCTTCGGCGCCGGACGGGATCTTTCAGGACGCGCCGCAGCCGAAGGTGCATGAACTGCTGGCGCAGAAGGCCGGTAAGAAGCTGGGCATTCCGTTTATCGCGAATCGGCGCGCGATCGTAACCAACGGCGTGAAGGACCGCATCCCTTGCCACTACTGCGGACAGTGCGGGCGCGGCTGCCAGACGGCTTCGGCTTACGCGGCGAGCCAGGTGGACGTGTTTCCGGCGGTGGAGAAGGGGCTCAAGCTGACCACCGACGCGATGGTGCGCGAGGTGACGGTCGACTCGTCGGGCAAGCCGGACGGCGTGATCTACGTGAACCGCAAGACGCGCTTGGAGCACCGGATTCGCGCCAAGGCCGTGTTTCTGGCGGCGTCGTCGTGCGAGTCGGCGCGGATCTTGCTGAATTCGAAATCGAAGCATCATCCGAACGGCCTCGGCAACGGCTCCGGGCAGGTGGGCCGCAATTTGATGGATACGGTCGGTTTCGGGCTGTCGGGCTATGTGCCGGCGCTCGAGGGGATGCCGAAGTACAACACGGACGGCTTCGGCGGCGCTCACCTCTATGCGCCTTGGTGGGGCTACAAGGATCACGAGAAGCTCGGCTTCCCGCGCGGGTATCACATCGAGTTCGGCGGCGGGTTCGGCATGCCGCGGCCGGGTTCGTACCACGGCACGGCGCGGCGGATGGGGTACGGCAAGAAGATCAAGGAAGAGGTGCGGGCGCGTTACGGCGCGAACGTCGGCTTCGCGGGCCGCGGGGAGATGATCCCGAACGACATGAGCTACTGCGAGATCGATCCGGACGTGGTCGACAAGTGGGGCATCCCGGTCTTGAAATTCCACTTCCAGTGGACGGACTACGAGTGGAAGCAGGCGCGGCACATGGAGAAGTCGTTCGCCGAGATTATCGATGCGATGGGCGGAAAGGTGTTGGGTTTGAAGAACGCCGATCGTGAGGCCGACGGGATTTCCGTGCCGGGCTCGATTATCCACGAGGTGGGCGGCGCTTCGATGGGGCACACGGCGGAGACGTCGGTGCTGAACAAGTATTGCCAGTCGTGGGAAGCGAAGAATCTGTTTGTGGTGGACGGCGCGGCGTTGCCGTCGAACCCGGACAAGAATCCGACGTTGACGATCAATGCGCTGTCGTGGCGCGCGAGCGACTACCTGGTCGAGGAGGCGAAGAAGGGCAATGTCTAGTCTGATCAGGATTGAAGATCTGTCGCGGCGCGATGTATTGCGTCGCATCGCGGGGGCCGTTTTCGCCGCCGGAGTTGCGGGCGAGATGAGTCTGGTGGACGCGCAGCACGTCCACGGAGCGGCGTCGAAGATGAAGGGCGCGTTGGAAGGTTACCAGCGGCAGGAGCTGACCGAGCACGAGTGGAAGACGGTGTCGCGGTTGGCGGAGTTGATCGTCCCGGCGGATTCGGGAGGCGGCAGTGCGGTTGATGCGGGGGCGCCGGAGTTCATCGATTTGCTGACGGCGCATCATGCGCGGTTGGCGGACATCTTTCACGGCGGGCTGTCGTGGCTCGATGCGGAGATGCGCGTGCGGGCGGGGGATACGTTCGTCGACGCGAACGAGCGGGAGCAGACGGCGATGCTGGATGCGCTGGTCGCTGCGGAGAAGGAGATTCAGTCGAAGACGAAGGGTACGGGCGCGGGCCCCTATGCGCGGTTCCGCGATTACCAAGCGTGGGAGCGTCCGGAGATGGGCGCCGGGGTGAAGTTTTTTGACTGGGTGCGCAAGCTTTCGGTCGACGCGTATTACACGAGCCCGATCGGCGTGAAGGATCTTGGGTATCAGGGCAACGGCGCGATGTCGGAGTACACGGTGCCGGACGAGGCGATCGAGTATGTGATGGCGCGGAGTCCGTTTGCGTCGGACGACGACTAGGCGGCGAGCGCTTGTAGTCGCTCAAGCAGCCGTTTGAACTCCGGCGAGGCGTCGGCGAGCTTCGTGCGGTCGAGGGTTCGCAGGAGTGCGGGAGCGTGCCGCGTCTTGTGATACTTTCCCTTTTTCGTCTGCCGAGACGCCTCCTCCAGGCACGTTTGGGCGTCGGCTTTGGGGATCTCCTCGACCTTCGAGTTGCTCTTCAGTTTCTTAGGGTCGAAGTCCCCTCCGTAGTACTTCTGTAGGCACGCCCGATCTGCGAGGAACCAGGCTTCCATGACTTGGATCATGCGAAAGACCTGCATCTCGTCCGGCGTTGAACCCGCGGGCGGCTTCCATTCCTTGCGACCTTGGAGTGCGCTCAGCGTGCAGTCGCTTGCCGGGCCCTCGCAGTCGATCAACATCAATACCTGGTCGTTGGGGTGAGTCCTGAGCGCATCCATGAAGTCCGCCATGACGGTGGCGCCTCCCGCGATGAACCGGAGGCTTCCGCGCTTCCTTCGCAGGTTGTCGCGGACGTCGGCGAACAGGGCGGCGAATCCTTCTTGTAGCCGCGGGGAGCCTTCGTAGTAGATCCGAACGTTCATCCCCAAACGGCGCCGCCCAACTCGCCCTTGCGCCATAACTCACCCAGGCTGTAGCGCTCGAGCCAGACGGACAGACTCTCGGTCGAAAGTCGCCGAAACTCGGTCGAGGAATCGTCGCCTTTCTCGCAGATTACGACGTTCTCCGGCTGGTCCGAGAGTGCATCGATCAGGGCAACGGAGTGAGTCGTGGCGACGATCTGTGTTCGCTCGGAGGCCTCGCGCATGGCTTCCGCGATCAACGTGATTGCATCGGGATGTAGCCCGACTTCGGGTTCTTCCAGACAGATCACCGGCGGCGGATTGGGGTCGCAGAAGACGGCCAGCAGGCAGAGCATGTGCAACGTACCGTCTGAGAATCGTGTAGCGGGTACCACGGAGTCTAGGCCCCGCTCTTTGAGGAACAGTTGGATCGTGTTGGCTTCGGTCTGCATCAGCAAGCGTTCGAAGCCTGGGAGGAACCGCCCCAGGTACTGCTCAACCTGGTTGAAGCTGTTGTCCAATTGCATTCGATTGAGCACGAGAGCCAGATTGCTTCCATCGTTCGAGAGACGGGCGTTCGGAGCGTCCGCGCTTTGCGGTCGCCGAATCGGACTGTCGGGCAGCAGGTTCCAGCCGCGGTAGATGCTGATGGAGCTGAGTTTTTTCGAGAGCCTTGTGAGCAGGGCGTAGCGACTTGGATCGCGAAACTGCTGAAAGGCAGACTGATCGGCCTCAAGTTCCTGCGTCTGCCACTCTCCTCCACCAGCGCCGTTCGCGGCTTCGCTCCTCTCCGCCACGCGGCCCCTCGCGCCTTGCCGATTCATCCATTCGTAGGGGCTGCGGTGACCGGCGTTCGGCCGATCACTACTTAGGACCTCCTGAAGGTCCCAACCTTGGGGCGAGTGGTTGAGTCCGAGGTGGTAAAGAAAGCCTTTCTCACCGGCCGCGATCGGCTCAAAAAGGGCTTCCACGGCTGGATTTCCGCCCGTTTGCCCCTTCCAGGTCCAGTCTTCGGCTCGCGCTCTCGCCAAGTACGACGACAGCTCAGTAGGCAACGCCTTGAGCAAGGCGATCGATTCGATCAGGTTCGACTTGCCCGATCCATTGGGACCCACGAGGACGTTTAGCGGTTGCAATTCCAGCCCGCTGTCGTGAAACGACAGGAAGTTCTGAAGCTGCATCTTGCGGATCATGACGTCTAAGCTACTAGCATAGTGACCTGGGCGCTCGGAGGATCTCGGCGGGATGACGATTGTTTGGCTTGGTTGCGCCGGGGCTTTGGGGGCGATGGCGCGCTACGGGGTGACGCTGGCGATGACTCGCTGGGCGGGGACGGGATTTCCCTGGGGCACGTTGGCGGCTAATCTGGCCGGGTGTTTTGCGTTGGGGTTTCTGGCTGAGTTCGCTTTTGAGCATCCCGAGACGGCGACGCGGGCGCGGGCGGTGATCGGGACGGGGTTTCTCGGAGCGTTTACGACGTTCTCGACGTTTGGCGTCGAGACGTTCCGGGCCTTCGAGGCAGGGAATTGGGGCGTTGCGGCGGCCAACGTCGGCTTGAACGTTTTGGGCGGTCTGCTGCTGGTTGCGGCCGGGTTTGCGGCGGCGCGCTCCTTCTAGCGCCTGACTCGTCTGGCGGTCTATTTGCGGAAGCTGGCGGAGAGGACTTTCTTGCGCAGGCGGATCGACTTTGGGGTGACCTCGACCCATTCGTCGTCGTTGATGTACTCGATGGCCTGCTCGAGGTTGAGGATTTTCGGCGGGACGAGGCGGATGCCGTCTTCGGCGTTGGCCGAGCGCATGTTGGTGAGCTTCTTCTCGCGGACGATGTTGACGTTGAGGTCGTTGGCGCGAGCGTTTTCGCCGACGATCATGCCTTCGTAGACTTCCTCGGCCGGGCGCACGAAGATCTCGCCGCGTTCTTGGAGGTTGTAGATCGCGTAGCCGGTGGTCTTGCCGGCGCGGTCGGAGACGAGCGAACCGGTCGGGCGCATGGGGATGTCGCCTTGCCACTCGACGTATCCGGCGAAGAGCGAGTTGAGGATGGCGGTGCCTTTGGTCTCGGTGAGGATCTGGCTGCGTAGGCCGATCAGTCCGCGCGAGGGGATGTCGTACTCGATGCGTACGCGGCCCGAGCCGTGGTTGACCATCTTGGTGGTCTTGGCTTTGCGCGAGCCGAGCTGTTCCATGACGACGCCGACGAACTCCTCGGGGCAGTCGACGGTGAGGTGTTCGAGCGGTTCGTGGAGTTTTCCGTCGACCTTCTTGGTGAGGATTTCGGGCTTGCCGACCATGAGCTCAAAGCCTTCGCGGCGCATGCTCTCGACTAAGATCGCGAGCTGCAGTTCGCCTCGGCCGGAGACGCGGAACGAGTCGCCCGACTCGCCGTCTTCAACGCGGATGGAGACGTTGGTCATCAGCTCCTTGTCGAGCCGGTCGCGGATGTTGCGGGAGGTGACGAATTTGCCTTCGAGGCCGGCGAACGGGGACGAGTTGACCGAGAAGGTCATGGCGATGGTCGGCTCGTCGATCTGGATGCGCGGCAGCGGCTTGGGGGTTTCGGGATCGCTGACGGTGTCGCCGATGGTGATGCCTTCGACGCCGGCGATGGCGAGGATGTCGCCGGGGCGGGCTTCGTTTTCCTCGACGCGTTTGAGGCCCTCGAAGGAGAACATCTTGGTGATTTTGGTCTTGGTGACGGAGCCGTCGATTTTGGTGATGGAGACTTGATCGCCTTGGCGCAGGGTGCCTGAGAAGACGCGGCCGATGGCCATGCGGCCGAGGTAGTCGTTGTAGTCGAGGTTGGCGACGAGTAGCTGGAGCGTGTCGTCGGGATCGCCTTCGGGCTCGGGGAAACTTTCGACGATGGTCTCGAAGAGCGGGCGCAGGTCGGTCGCCTCGTCTTCCATCTCGCGCTTGCAGACGCCGTCGCGGGCGACGGCGTAGAGGACGGGGAATTCGAGTTGGTCTTCGTCGGCGTCGAGATCGATGAAGAGGTCGTAGACCTCGTTGAGTACCTCTTGGATGCGGGCGTCGGGGCGGTCGATCTTGTTGATGACGACGATCGGCGTGAGATGGAGCTCGAGAGCCTTCATCAAGACGTAGCGCGTTTGCGGCAGAGGGCCTTCGGAGGCGTCGACGAGTAGCATGACGCCGTCGACGATTTTGAGGGCACGCTCGACCTCGCCGCCGAAGTCGGCGTGACCGGGGGTGTCGACGATGTTGATCTTGACGTCGCCGTAGCGGACGCCGGTGGTCTTGGCGAGGATGGTGATGCCGCGTTCGCGTTCGATGTCGCCTGAGTCCATGGCGCGGTCGGCCACTTGATCGCGCTCTCCGTAGATGCCGGATTGGCTGAACATGGCGTCGACGAGGGTGGTTTTGCCGTGGTCGACGTGGGCGATGATGGCGATGTTGCGGATGGACATAGAGCTAGAGGGTTCGGGCCGCCGGGCGGCCCGCGGGCGCGAAGAATGAGTTTTGGGGAAGGGGAGTCGGCGCGTTCGACCGACGCTTTCACCCTAGCGTGTTTTTCGCCAACAATCTAGTTGCAAAGCGGGGCCGCGGCGGGCTCGTTCGAGCACGTCGGGGCGGTCGCCGAAGAGCGGGCGGTCGGCGTCGTTGAAACTGGGTTCGAGACGTCGTTCGAGCGTCATTCCCGGCGGGTCGTTCCAGTTGGAGGCGGCGATCGGGACGCCGGGAAAACCGCGCGACCAATCGTTGGCGGGGTGGACGTCAGAGAGGACGAGGCGACCGTCGGGCCGGACGAGGGCGGCGAGCGCGGAGACGGCTTGCGGTGCGTAGGCGAGGGCGAAGGTGCAGAGGACGAGGTCGGCGGATTCGTCTTGGAAACAGGGGGCGCGGAGGTCGCCTTGGGCGACGGCGGTTGGCGACGCTTGGAGCATTTTGGGGCTCCAATCGAAGCCGACGGCGCGGGCGCCTTGTGCGCGTAGGGCGCGCAGTCGAACGCCTGTTCCGCAACCGGCGTCGATGACGTGGAGGCCGCGGACGTCGCCGAGCAGTTCGGGGAGCGTGCGCTCTTCGAGCAGGCGCAGCGGGTTGGGCGCCGCGTCGTAGCTCTGGGCCCACTGATCGAAGAGGGCCGGCGTCGGGAGGCGCGCCATCGAGGTTCGAGTATACCGGCATGTAAACAAGGCGAGACGGCATCGAAAGGCGCCTCGCCCTTTGCTAGACTCCGCCTATTGGGCGCGGGGTGGGCGCCTGAAAACGTCGTCTGGGGTCGACGTCTCTTTATGCGGTCGAATGGGGCCGGCGCGAAAAGAGTAGTTTTCTTTTTTCCGGCGTTTTCCAGTCTCGAAGCGACGGCGCCGCTGGGCATCCTGGCGGTCTCGACTCCGTTGCTGCGCGCCGGTTACGAGGTCTCGATCGTCGACTCGACGATTACGCCGGACTTTCGTGCGCGGGCGCTGAGGCAGCTGGATTCCGCGTTGTGTCTGGCGGTGTCGTTGGTGACCGGGCCGATGATTCGCGAGACGGTCGCGTTGGCTCGGGAGGCGAAGCGCCTCTATCCGGAGAAGCCCGTGATTTTGGGCGGGTGGCATCCGTCATTGCTGCCGGACCAGACGTTGGCGGATCCGTCGATCGACGCGGTGGTCGTCGGGCAAGGCGAGGACGCGATGCTGGAGGTCGTCCGGCGGATTGAGGCGGGCGAATCGCTTGAGGGCGTGGCGGGCGTCGGCTACAAGCGGGACGGGGAGTTGATCTTCAATCCGCCGCGAGCGATGCGGCCGATCGCCGAGTTGCCGCCGAAGGCGTATCACCTGGCGGACTTCGATGCGTATCAGCGGATCACGGGCAAGCGTTGGGCGATGTACACGTCGTCGTTGGCGTGCCCGTACGACTGTGCGTTTTGCACGAACGCGGCGGTCTATCAGCGGAAGTGGAACGCGCTTCCGGCCGAGCAGGCGACTGAGGAGATGGCCGATCTGACCGAGCGGTACGGGTTGGAACTGCTGTGGGTGGTCGACGACAATTTTCTGGTCGATACGAAGCGCGCGGTCGCGATCGGCGAAGGGCTGGCGCGGCGCGGCGTGCGGCATGAGTGGAGCGTGCAGGCGACGACGAATTTGGTAGCGCGGTTGTCGGTGGAAGAGCTGAAGACGCTGCGGCGCGGCGGGCTGACGCAGATCTGCCACGGGGCGGAATCGGCTTCGGCGAAGGTCCTCGATTTGATGAACAAGGACTTTCAGGAGCTGGAGACGATTCACACGGCGGCGCGGAAGTGCATTGCGGCGGGCATTCGGCCGTCGTTCAACATCATCTTCGGCTTTCCGGGGGAAGAGCCTGCTGATCGGCGCGAGACGGTGCGGTTTATCGCGGACGTTTGCCGACGGTATCCGGGCGCTGAGTTTTGGACGAACATCTTTACGCCTTATCCGGGGTCGCCGGCGTTGCCGAAGGCGGTGGCGGCGGGGGTGACGCCGCCCGAGACGTTCGCGGGCTGGGCGGACTACTTTCCGCGCTACACGACGCTGCCATGGCTGGAGGGGCGCGATCATCAGCGCGTGCAGAATATGCGCGAGTATCTGCGGATCGCGTTTGATCGGAAGCCGATTGCGGCCGATCGGCGAGGGGCGGCGGCTCGCGCCGTCCATCGGGCGATTAGTCTTCCGGCGCGGTGGCGGTTGGACCACGACGTGTACTGTTTTCCGGTGGAGATTTGGGCGAAGAAGTTGGCGAACCGGATGACGCCCGCGCCGAAGCCGAAGGTCGATGCCCAGCAGTTGGAATCGGAGCCGGCCGCATGTTGAGCGCTCGTAAGGTCGTGCTGCTGTTGCCTCCTTACGACGGGGCGCCGTTGGGGCCGCCGGCGGGGTTGCTGGCGCTGGCGTCTCCGCTGCGTGAGGCGGGGTTCGAGCCGCGGATCGTTGATGCGGCGGTGGACCCGAACTGGATTCAGACCGTTTTGTCTGAAATTGAGGATGCGCTCTGTTTCGGGACGAGTCTGCTGACCGGGCCGATGATCGACGGGGCCGTGAAGGCGGCGAAGGTGGTTCGGACGGCGCGGCCGGAACTGCCGATCGTGTTCGGCGGCTGGCATCCGACGCTGTTGAGCGAGCAGACGCTGCGGGAGCCGTACGTTGACGCGGTCGTGCGCGGGCAGGGCGAGGCGACGTTTGTCGAAGTGTGCGAGCGGTTGGCCGAGGGGCGGTCGCTCGACGGCGCGGCGGGGTGCTGGTGGAAATCGGACAACGAGGTCCGAAAGAACCCGGAGCGGGCGACGCTGCCGGTGGAAGAGTTGCCGACGCCGGCTTATGACCTGGTCGATTTCGACGCGTACGAGCGCGTCGGAGGCGGACGGAAGCTGCCCTACGCGACCAGCGTCGGCTGTCCTTATGCGTGTCGCTACTGCACCGATACGGTCTTCTATAACCGGCGCTTCAATGCGTACGAGGTCGAGCGGGCGGTGGGCGAGGTGACGGCGCTGGTGCGTGCGCATCGCATCGAAGAGGTGGCGCTGCTGGATTCGAATTTCTTGGTGAACGTGCATCGGGCGCGGGCCATTGCGCAGGGGTTTCTGGACTCGGGCGCGCGGTTCAAGTGGACGTTTCAGGCGTCGACGGATCTGCTTTGTCGGCTGAGCGATGAAGACGTGGAGTTGCTGGCGCGGTCGGGGGTGGGGCACATCGGTTTTGGGACGGAGTCGGCGTCGGAGTCGGTGTTGCGGGCAATGGACAAGCGCCACCAGACGATCGACGACATGTTTGAGTGCGCGCGCAAGACGCATCGGGCGGGGATTCGGGTGACTTACAACTTGATCTTCGGTTTTCCGGGCGAGACGGAGGCGGACCGCGACGAGACGATTCGGGTGATGGGCGCGATCGCCGAGAAGTACGACAACGTGACGTTTTCGCCGAACGTGTTTACGCCGTATCCGGGGATTCCGGTTTGGCCGGAGTTGGAGCGGTTGGGGATGCGGCAGCCGGAGCGGCTCGAAGCGTGGCGGGAGGTGTCGTTGGGGGCGGACCTGCTGCCTTGGTTGCAGGGCGAGGAGCGCGGTCGGCTCGATCGGCGGCTGGAGTGGTTCGTGCTGGCAAATGCGCTGACGAAGAAGGCGCGGCGGGCGCGTTTGCGGTCGACGCGCTGGGCGGCGCGGGCGATGCGGCGGACGGTGTCGTGGCGTTTGCAGAAGCGCGTCTACTCGTACCCGGCGGAGTTGTGGTTGTACGGGCTGCAGGCGCGTTTGGCGACGAGACGATCGTTGCTGACCGGGGAGGCGTTGTAGCGGTGGCCGACGTTCTGCTGACGCATTCGAATCACCTGTTCTCCGACCCGAAGCAGGTGCGCAAGATGCAGCCTTATGCGCCGTTGCAGACGCTACTGGCGGCGGCTTGTTTGCGCGAGGCGGGGTGCTCGGTCGCGCTGTTTGATCCAGCGCTGTTTGATCCGGCGCTTTTCGGTTCGGCGTCTGAGGGGCCGAGGGAAGGCTTTGAGCGCGCGCTCACAGAGCATCGGCCGCGCGTGGTCGCCGTGGTGGAAGACAACTTCAACTTCCTGACCAAGATGTGTCTGACGGCGAACCGGCGGTTGGCGTTCGACTTTATTGAAGCGGCCGACGTGCCCGTGCTGGTCAACGGGTCGGACGCGACGGATCATCCGGGGGCGTATCTGGCGGCGGGAGCGACGGCGGTTCTTCGTGGCGAGGTGGAGACGTCGTTGGTCGAGGCCGTGGACGCGCTGCTGTGGGGCGGCGATCTGAGCGAGGTCGCCGGGCTCCACTTGGGGCAGGGGCCGACGGCGGCTCGGGCGCGCATCGTCGATCTGGACGGGCTGCCTGATCCGGCTTGGGACTTGGCGCCGCTCGATCGGTACCGCGAGGCGTGGCGGGAGCGGCACGGGCGGTTCTCGATGCATCTGGTCTCGTCGCGCGGGTGTCCGTTCCGCTGCAACTGGTGCGCGAAGCCGATCTACGGGGCGGCGTTTGAGACGTTGTCGCCTCGGCGGGTCGCCGAGCAGACGGCGCGGTTGAAGTTTGAGTTCGGCGCCGAGCATGTTTGGTTCGCCGACGACATTTTTGCTCTGCGCGCGGATTGGACGTGGGAGTTTGCGCGCGAGATCGAACGGTTGGATGCGCGGTTGCCGTTCAAGATGCAGTCGCGTTGCGGGTTGATGACGCGCGACGTGGCGGAGGATTTGGCGCGGGCGGGATGCGAAGAGGTTTGGATGGGCGCCGAGTCGGGATCGCAGCAGGTGCTCGACGCGATGGACAAGGATATGGCGATCGAGCAGATCGCGGCGGCGCGCGAGAATCTGCGTCGGCACGGGATTCGCGCCGGGTACTTCCTGCAGTTCGGCTACCCGGGCGAGACGTGGAGGGAGATCGAGCAGACGGTCGAGATGGTGCGCTCGACCGAACCGGACGACGTGGGGGTATCGGTCTCCTATCCGCTGCCGGGGACGACGTTTTATGACCGTGTCGCCGAGCAGTTGAACGGGACGCGCAACTGGCGGCACAGCGACGACCTGGCGATGATGTTCCGCGGGGCGTACTCGACGGAGTTCTATCGAGTGTTGCGCGACGCGGTGCACTTGGAAGTGGAGACGATCAACGGGCGCGCGAACGGCGATGCGGGGAAGTTGCCGGAGCTGTGGCGGCGGGTGCGGGCGTTGGAGCGAACGAGCGCGGCGACGGCGCCGACGCGGATCTAGGCGATGGACCTGCTGCTGACGCACGGCTACTTTCTGGCCGAGGACGAGAAAGAGCAGGAGATCATGCGGCCTTATCCGCCGCTGGGGCTGCTCTATCTTTCGTCTCATCTTCGGGCGAAAGGGCACGACGTGGAGGTGTACGACTCGACGTTTGGGACGCGGGCGGAACTGGAGCGGCTGCTGGATGAAGGCGAGCCGGGGGTGTTGGGCGTCTATGGATTGCTGCTGACGCGGGGCTCGGTGGTACGCATTGTGGAGGCGGCCAAGGCGCGCGGTTGGCGGGTGATCGTCGGCGGACCGGAGCCGGCCAACTATGCGGCGGAGTATCTGGCGGCGGGCGCGGACTTGGTGGTCGAGGGGGAGGGCGAGCAGACGCTCGACGAGTTGCTTGCAGGCGCCGAGCCGGCCGACGTGGCCGGGCTGCACTACTTGGACGAGGCGGGCGCCGTGCGGTCGACCGGTCCGCGGGCGCAGATCGCCGACCTGGACGCGCAGCCCGCGCCGGACCGGGAGCGGATCGACGTCGGCAAGTATTTGGCGGCTTGGCGGGAGGCGCACGGGTACGGATCGTTGAATCTGATCTGCGCGCGCGGGTGCCCGTACCACTGCCGCTGGTGCAGCCATTCGACGTTTGGGAAGACGCATCGGCGGCGGTCGCCCGAGAATGTGGCGGACGAGCTGGAAGGGCTGGTTAAGCGCTATGCGCCGGAGAAGGCGTGGATGGCGGACGACGTGTTTACGATCCATCCGGGATGGCTGCTGAAGTATCGGGACGAGCTGGCGCGGCGGTCGTTGCGGGTGCCGTTTGAGTGCATTACGCGCGCGGACCGGCTGGATGCGCGTTCGGCTGATGCGTTGGCCGACTTGGGGGCGTTTCGGGTTTGGATCGGATCGGAGTCGGGTTCCCAGCGGATTTTGGACGCCATGCAGCGCGGGGTGAAAGTCGAGCAGGTGCGGCGCGCGGTGGAGCTGTGTCGGGAGCGCGGGATTGAGACCGGGATGTTTTTGATGTGGGGGTACGAGGGCGAACAGGCGGAAGATATTGAGGCGACGGTGGAGCACGTGAAGGCTTGCTTGCCGGACGTGTTTTTTACGACCGTCTCCTATCCGATCAAGGGGACGCCGTACTTCGAGCAGATTGAAGATAAATTGGTCCGAAACTCTGAAATGTGGAGGGATCGGACGGACCGGCAGTGGCGGGTGCGCGGGCGCCGGTCGCGGCGGTACTACTCGTTCGCCGATCGGCTGTTGCAGGCCGAGGTCGCGCGGGTGAAGGCGCCTTCGGCTGAGTTGGACGCCGAGATCGCGGCGGCGCGGCAGGGGCTGCGGGAGTCGGCGCACGAGGCGGAGGCGTGAGCACGGAAGCCGTCCAACGGGCGTTTGACGAGTTGGCGCCGGACTACGACGAGGACTTCACCGGGTCGCGCATCGGGCGCTTGCAGCGGGCGGCGTTTTGGCGGCTGCTGGGGGCGCCGTTCGGGGAAGGGGATCACGTGCTCGACCTGGGTTGCGGCACGGGCGAGGACGCGGTGCGCCTGGCGCGGCTGGGCTGTTCAGTGGACGGGATCGACGTCTCGCCCGGGATGATCGAGGCGGCTCGGGCGCGCGCGGAAGCCGAGGGCTTGGCGGAGTCGCTGAGTTTTCGGGCGTTGCCGATCGAGCGCGTGGCGGACTTGGCGCCGGAGCGATACGAGGGCGTGATTTCGAATTTTGGTCCGGTGAACTGCGTCGAGGATTTGGCGCCTGTGGCGCGGACGTTGGGCGAGCGGGTGCGGCCGGGAGGCGTGGTCGCGCTGTGCGTGATGAGCCGGTTTTGCTTGTGGGAGACGTTGTTCTATCCGCTGACGCTGCAACTGCACAAGGCTTTCCGGCGGTTCTCGGGCGAGTATGCGGAGTCGCGGGTGGGCGGGGACGAATCGTTTCGGGTCTACTATCCGTCGGTGCGGTTGATTGTTGAGACGTTTGCGCCGGAGTTTGCGTTTGAGAGGGCGCCGGGGATCGGGGTGTTTTTGCCGCCGAGTTATCTGGAGCCGTTTGCGCAGAGGTTTCCGGGTTTGGTGGAGACGTTGGCGGGGGTGGATCGGGTGGTTGGTGGATGGCCGGTGTTTCGGTCGGTTGCGGATCACCGGTTGGTTTTGTTGCGGAGGCGGGCGGCGTGAGGCGGCGGCTTGGGATTCGGTAAGCTATCTCCGATGTCGTCACTGTTCAATCGTCGATCGTTTTTTGCATCCGCTGCCGCGGTTTCGGGGGCTGCCGCCTTGCGTGCGCAGTCGCGGGACTGGTCGCAGCCGGTGCGTTACCCGGATCCGGATATCGTTTCGCTCGATCCGCGGTTCGACAAGATCAAGCTGGGCAATACGCCGATTCAGCGGCTCCATACCGGCACGCTGTGGGCCGAGGGGCCGGCTTGGAATGCGGTCGGGCGCTACTTGCTTTGGTCGGATATTCCGAACGATCGGCAGTTGCGCTGGTTGGAAGAGGACGGGCATGTGAGCGTCTTCCGCAAGCCGGCGGGGAACTCGAACGGGAACACGTTCGACTTCGAGGGGCGGCAGCTCTCGTGCGAGCACGGCAACCGGCGGGTGGTGCGCTACGAGCACAACGGCAAAGCCACCGTGATCGCGTCCGAGTTTGAAGGGAAGCCGCTCAACGCGCCGAACGACATCGTCGTCGATCCGAACGGCGACATCTGGTTTACCGATCCCGGCTACGGCAGCCTCATGAATTACGAAGGCAACAAAGGCCCGCTCCATTTGAAAGAAGCCGTCTATCGCGTGGACGGGCGCAGCGGAAAGATCTCGAAAGTCACCGACGATATCGGCAAGCCGAACGGGATCTGTTTTTCGCCGGACTACAAGAAGCTCTACGTCGCCGATACCGGGTCGTCTCACTATCCGGACGTGCCGAAGCAGATCAAGGTTTGGGACGTGAACGGGGCGAAGCTCGAGAACGGGCGTCAGTTCATTTCGATGGAGATGGAGCTGAACGGCAAGAAGGTGGCCGGACAGGCCGACGGCATCCGCTGCGACGTGGAAGGCAATATCTGGTCTTCAGCCGGTTGGGTCGGGGCCGGTTATGACGGCGTGCATGTGTTCTCGCCGGAAGGGGATCGGATCGGCCAGATTCGGTTGCCGGAGATGTGCTCGAACGTTTGTTTCGGCGGGACGAAGCGGAACCGGTTGTTTATGACGGGGAGTCAGTCGCTGTATTCGGTCTACGTTGAGACCCAGGGCGCGCATATTACTTAGGTTCGAGGTTCTAGGTTCTAGGTGATAGGTTTTGGGCGGTAGGGCTTAGGGGGTTTTTGCCCTTAGGTCGTAGCAGAGGAGGCGGGTGGGTTTGCCGTCGAAGGAGCGGGTGTTTTGGGTGACGTAGAGGAGGCCTTGGGAGACGACGGGCGGGTTCCAGGTTTCGCGGGCTAGGAAGAGTTGGGTGCGGGAGAGGATTTTGCCGCCTTCCGGGGTTAGGTCGAGCCACATGAGGTGGCCGTGTTCGCCTAGGGCGAGGAAGCGGCCGTCGATCTCAAGAATCGAGCCGCGGTAGGGGCTTTCGTAGAACTCGCGTTCGCCGCCTTGGACCTTCATGCGTTGCTTCCATTCGAAGACTTCGCGCCAGGCGGTCTCGCCGGTTTTTTCGTTGACGGCGACGAGGCCGGCGTCGGGTTCGTTGCGTCCGGCGAAGGCGTAGAGATGACCGTCGCGGCGGACGGCGGTGGTCCAGTGCAGGTCGAACTCGTCGGAGGTCCAGAGTTGCTTGTAGCCTCCCTCGGCGTCGAGTTGGAGCAACGCCGCGCCGGTGCGGTAGGTCGCCGAGACAAGCGCCTTGTCGTCGAAGACGATCGGGGTGGAGGCGTTGACGGATTCGTAGCTCTTGCTGCGCCAGGGGAAGGAGAAGTCGACCTTTCCGGTTTCGGGGTCGAGCACGATGAGGCCGCCGGTGGGCGGGCGCGACTCTCCTCCGGCGAAGACGAAGATGCGGCGTTGGCCGTGGACGTCGGCGGCGACGGGAGAGGCGTAGCTCGGTCCCCAGAGCGCGTCGGCTTCTCCCGCGGTCGCGCCCCACAGGACCTCGCCGTTCTCGAGATGGAAGGCGGCGACGGTGGGGCCTTTGGGCGCGCCGACGTTGACGACGAGTCGGTCGCCCTCGACCAGCGGCGTGGAGGCGGTCCCGAAGAAGTCTTGCGGGACGGAGAACTCCTTGGCGAGATCGCGCTTCCAGACGACGCGGCCGTCGGCGAGGCGCAGGCAGTGCAGTTTGCCTTGGGCGCCGTAGACGTAGACGCGGTCGTCGACGATCGTGGGCGAGGCGCGCGGGCCGTTGTTGTAGCCGTAGCGGTCGGAGAAGCTCGTTGGGTACTCGAACTGCCATAGCTGCTCGCCGGTCTCGGGCTTGAGGCAGACGACGCGCTCTTGGTCGCCGACGCGATGGAAGTAGACGAGTCTGCCGTCGGCGATGACGGGGGAACTGTAGCCGGTTCCGGTCTCCATCTCCCAGACGAGCGTCGGGCCTTCCGGCGGAAAGGTTTGGAGCAGCTTGGTCTCGTGGGAGACGAGGTTGCGGCGCGGGCCGAGGAACTGCGGCCAGTCTTCGGTGACGGCGCCCGGCGGGAGCGGCTTGGGCGCTTGGTGGAAGGCGGCCGCGGCGAGCAGGAAGAGGGAGAGCGTCCGCATGGCGCGTATTTTCCCACGCCGGCGGGCCTGCCCGAGCGGTCGGCAGTACGCTAGGCTGAATCGAGGTGAGCCGTCTCACTCGTAGAGCGTTTTTGGGGGCCGCGGCGACTGTCGGCGTCCCGTCGGCGCGGGCGCGCAAGAAGACGCCGCCCAGGCGGAACGTCCTGCTGATCACGGTCGAGGGGCTGCGTCCGGACCTGGGCTGTTACGGGCACAAGCTGGTCCGTTCGCCGAACCTCGACGGGTTGGCTTCGCGCGGCTTGCTGTTCCAGAGCGCGTATGCGCAGGAGGCGGAGGCGGGCGCTTCGAGTCGCGCGTTGCTTTCGGGGAAACGGCCCGAGCCGCGTTCGCAACGATCGTCGAACGTGATGCTGCCGCTCTACTTTGAGTCGCGCGGGTATCGTGCGCGCGCGGTCGATTCGGTCGACGCGGCGGTGACGGCGATCAACTCGAGCATCGCGAACTTCTTTGTCTCGCTGCGGATCGAACCGTTCGAGGCGGACGCGTCGGGCTATCCCTTGTCGGCGGTGAAGACGACGGAGTATCCCGAGAAGCCGCAGGGCGCTCCGGCGTTTGCGATGCATGATGCGCGGCCGGTGGAGCCCGCGCAGGCCAAGGAACTGATTCGCGAATACTACGCCTGGGTGACGGCGGTCGACGGGCAAGTGGGCCGCGTGTTGAGCGCGCTCGATTCGCAGGGGCTGGCGGACTCGACGGCGGTCGTGGTGGCCGGACTGCATGGGCGACACCTGGGCGACTTGGGTTTGTGGGGCGCGCAGACGAACTTTGAGTCGGCTACGCGGACGCCGCTGATCGTCGCGTATCCGGGGCAGCGCGGACGCGGGCGCGAGACGACGGCGCTGACGGAGTTGGCCGACCTTTATCCGTCGATCTGCGACATCGCCGGAGTCGGCATCCCCTCGGGGCTCGAGGGGTCGTCGTTCACGCCGCTGTTTGAGGACCCGGATCGGTTGTGGAAGCGGGCGGCTTTCTCGCAGACGCCGCGTTCGATTCCCGGCATTGGGGCCGGCGTGGGGACGTCGGTGCGCACGTCGCGGTTCCGGTATACGGAGTGGAGTGCGATCGACAGCCCTTACAAGTCGGTCGAGCTGTACGACTATCGCGATGATCCGTTGGAGACGGCGAATATTGCGGCCGTGCCGAGGAACCAGAGTTTGGTGAACGGTCTGGCGGGTATTTTGGGCGAAGGGTGGCGCGGATCGTTGCCGCCGACGGACCCTCGCAGCGGCGCCGCCTCTTAGCCGGGGGGCGAGAGAGAAGAGCGGGCACGTGTCGCCTGGATTGCGCGGCGCTTGCGAGCTTTGGCGGACTCGGCATGCCGAGTCCCTACACGGTGAGCACGGGCCGCCCAATTTTTTCACGATGCCCAGGCGCGGTATCCTCGTATCCGTGCCACGTTGCACGTTGCTCGCCACGCTTGCGCCTGGGATTCTGCTTGCCGCTACTGGAGTCGGCGCGGGGGATCTGATGACGTCCGGCTTGGCTGGATCCGAGGCCGGGTTGGCGGTGCTGTGGGCCGTCGTCGCCGGTGCGGCGTTGAAGTTCGCGCTGACGGAAGGGGTTGCGCGTTGGCAGCTCTCGACTGGGACGACGATCCTGGAGGGGGCGGCTAGGAAGTTCGGACGGGCGGCGCCGGCGCTGTTTTTGGTCTATCTGTCGCTGTTCACGGTGATTGTGGGGCGCGCGTTGGCTTCGGCTTGCGGCGTGGCGGGATCGGCGATCTATCCGCTAGGGGATGCGGAGACTTCGCTTTGGGTTTGGGCGGCGATCCATTCGGCGGTCGGGTTGGCGGTGGCGTTGCTGGGCGGGTATGCACTGTTCGAGCGGTTGATGACGGCGCTGGTCGGGCTGATGTTCGTGGCGGTGGTGGGCGCGGCGATTGCGACGGGGCCGGACTGGTCGGCCGTGGCGGCCGGGCTGATCCCTTCGATCCCAGAGAAGGGCGCGCATTGGCTGCCCGCGATTTTGGGCGGCGTGGGCGGGACGGTGACGTTGCTGTCGTACGGCTACTGGATCGAGGAGCAGGGCCGACGCGGGGCGGAGGGCGTGGCGGTTTGTCGCGTCGACCTGGCGGCGGGCAACGGCATGACGGCGCTGTTCGGCATGGCGGTGGTGATGATCGGCTCGCAGTTGGAGGTGAGCGGGGGCGGATCGCGGATGGCGGTGGAGATGGCGGATCAGCTTGCTGTGGCGACCTTCCCGGCGGCTCGGACGATCTTCCTGTGGGGCTTTTGGGGGGCGGTCTTTTCGAGCTTGTTGGGCGTTTGGCAGAGCATCCCGTACCTGTTTGCCGATGCGGCGGATCTGCTGCGCGGGCCGAGTGCGGACGTCGGCCGGAGGAGGAGTCTGAGCGGGACGCGGACGTATCGGATTGCGGTGGTCGCTATCGCTGTGGTTCCGCTGCTGTTCCTGGGGGCGCCCGTGCGTGAGATGCAGTTGCTCTACGGTATGTTTGGCGCGCTGTTTCTGCCGATCTTGGCGACGGTACTACTGGTCTTGAATAACCGGCGCCAGTGGGTGGGGACGGACTTTCTGACTCCGGCTTGGTTGAACGGGGCGCTGGCGGCCGCGCTGGCGCTGTTCGCCTACTTGGGCGTGAATCGGCTGTCAGGCGACTAGCCGGGACTGGAGCGTCTTCTCGTTGAGTTTGTAGCCGAGTCCCGGGGTGTCGGGGACGGTGAGGCGGCCGTTGGCCATGGGCTCGGGGGGATCGACGAGTTCGGTGCGCCAGGGGGCGTCGGAGTGTGAGAACTCGAGTACGCCGAAGTGCTTCATGGTGACGCAGACGTGGGCGGCGGACATGTTGCCGATGGGCGTCGCCGGGCCGTGCGGGGAGGTCTGCATGCCTTCGGTTTCGCCCAGGACGGAGATGCGCTTGAGTTCGCGCATGCCGCCGCAGTACTTCACGTCCGGCATGAGGATATGGGCGCAACGTTGCAGAATATAGGGGGCGAACTGGTCGAGCATGTAGAGCGATTCGCCGCCGGCGATGGGCATGAGCGAGTTGGCGGTGTAGTAGCTCATCAGCTCGTAGGGGCGCGAGATCTCTTCGAGCCAGTAGAGGCGCAGCGGCTGGAGGCGTTCCATTAGGGCGACGCCTTCTTCCTTGCTGAACTGGTTGTGCGCGTCGATGAGCAGGTCGCGGTCCGGGCCGAGGACTTCGCGAACGGCGGCGGCGCACTCATAGCCGAGTTGGATGTGGGCCTCGCGCTCGGCCGCGGAGCCGTTGCGCGGCATGCCGTCGAAGGAGGCCATTTTGAGCGCGTCGAATCCGTACTCGACGGCGCTTTCGGCGTTCTTGACGAACCCGGCGGGCGTGCGGTCGAGGGTGCCGCGGTTGATGTTGGCATAGTTGCGAACTTGGTCGAAGAGTTTGCCGCCAAGCAACTCATAACAAGGGACGCCGAGCACCTGGCCTTGGACGTCGAACAGCGCTTGCTCGATGGCGCTCCAGGCGCAGGAGGTTGCTCGCTTGTGCTCGGCCCATTCGGACGCGAACTCTTGCTTGATCTTCTCGAGGTCGAAGATCGACCAGCCTTCGATGCGCTCGACGTACTCCTTGACCTTGGCCATCGCCGGTTCGCCGCGGCCGGAGTGCGAGGCGTCGCCGAGACCGGTGACGCCGGCGTCGGTTTGGATGCGGATGATGACCCAGGGGCCGCGCTCGTTGACTTCGAGCTCGAAGACTTCGACGCCGCTGATCTTGACGCCCCGGGCGTAGCGATCGGGCTCGGGGCCGGCGCAGCCGAGCGCGGCGGCGGAGGCTGCGGCGGCGAGGAATTCGCGGCGGTTCATGTTCGGTTTTTCTCCCTGATGTTTTTCTCCCAGATGAGGCGCAGGCCTTCGAGGGTGAGGTGCTCGTTGACCTCGTCGATGCGCGGCGCGTCTTGGGCGAGATCGAGGGCTTGGCCTCCGGTGGCGATGACGCGCGGCGTGCTCCCGAGCTCCTCCGAGATGCCCGATAGGATGCCGTCGATCTGACCGAGGGCGCCGAAGTACATGCCGGATTCGAGCGCGGGGACGGTGCCGTGGCCGATGACGGTTTCGGGCTTCCTCAGGCGGATCTGAGGCAGTTTGGCGGCCTTGGCGAAGAGCGCTTCGGAGGCGGTGGTCAGGCCGGGGCAGAGTACGCCGCCCAGGTATTCGCCTTGCCCCGAGACGACGTCGAAGTTGATGGCGGTGCCGAAATCGACGATGACGACCGGGCCTCCGTAGCGCGCCCACGCGGCGGCGCTGTTGGCTATGCGGTCGGCGCCGAGTTCTGAGGGGTTGTCGATGGCGATTCGGAGGCCGGTGTCGAGATCGGCGTCGATGAACAGCGGGGAGAGGCGAAAGTACTGCTCGGCCATGACGCGCAGCGATTCGTCGAGACGCGGGGCGACGGAGCTGATGACGATGCCGTCCATCTCCTCGCGGGTGAAGCCGCCGAGCGAGAGTAGGTTGCGGAAGAAGATGCCCCAGCCGTCGATGGTCTGTTCGGGGTCGGTCTTGAGGCGCCAATGGGCGGTGAGTTCGCTTCCGCGAAAGATTCCCGAGGTGAGGTTGGAGTTCCCTACGTCGACGGCTAACAGCATCAGATTCGGTTAGCCCACCATGCTACGCTACCGCGATGAGAATCGTCCGTTGGGGCCCGCTGATCGCCCTGCTGTCGTCGTCGCTTGCACCGATTGTTCTTGCGCAACTGCCGCAGCCGCAACCGGAGAATTTTCGCTGGGTGAACCCGCTGCCGGAGGGGAAGTATCCGCACCTGAAGCACCGGACGTTCGAGAGCCCGTCGATGAAGCGGGAGGTCGGGTACGTGATTTATCTGCCGCCCGGTTATGACGAGGCGGCGAATCGCGAGAAGCGCTATCCGGTGGTGTACTACCTGCACGGCGGACGGCCGGGCGGAGAGCACAAGGCGGTGCGGATTTCGACATTTATCCACGAGGCGCAGAATGCGGGCAAGATTCCTCCGACGATCTATGTTTGGGTCAACGGCGGCGCCGTGAGCCATTACAACTACCCGCAGATGGGTTCGATGGGCGAGGACGTCTTTGTCTACGAGTTGATTCCGCACGTCGACTCGACGTATCGGACGCTGGCCGATCGCACGAGCCGCGGGTTGGAGGGCTTTTCCCAGGGAGGGCGGGGAACGACGCGGATCATGTTCCGACATCCGGAGCTGTTCCTTACGGCCGCGCCGGGCGGACCCGGCTATGAGACGGAGCGACGGATCTCAGAGAGCGGCGGACGAGAGAGTGAGACGTTGCTGTTCGCGCGCGGGTACAACGCATGGGATCTGGCGCGGGAGTATGCCGAGAATCCGCGGCCGGAATTGAAGATTCTCATCCATGTTGGGACGAAAGGATTTAATTATCCCGGGACGCTCGGGTATATGGGGTTCTTGTATGCGCTAGACATTCCGTTCGAGCAGGTGATCGTGCCGGACGTGCCGCACTCGGCTTTCCAGATCTATGAGAAGGCGGGGATGGAGATTATGGGATTCCATGCGAAGCACCTGGCGCGCTGAGACGGCGCTGTTCTTCCTCGTTGCGGCGCTGATTGTCGTTGGGGCGGTGCGCTCGCGGGTCTACTACTGGGTGACGACGGTCGAGACGACGACCGCACCGCCGGTCGGGGACTTGCCGCGCTCGATTCGGACGGCTGGGTACCAGGATCGGCAAGGCGATCATGCGATCGCCTTGACTCAGCGACGCATCGACGAACTGGTGCGCCGGCGGCCGGAGCTGAGCGACCGTGTTTGGACGCTGCGCCTGCGCGAAAACGGTCGGCCGGATTCGACAGAGTTCCGCTATGAGCCTCGACCGGGCGAGTAGACTGGAGCGCTTCCTGTTTGCGGAAGCGGACCCGCGCTGGGTGGGCGTACTGCGGGTGATCGGCGCGCTGGTTGGGTGCTGTTGGTTTTGGCCCGGCGGGGCGTTCCAAGTGGAGGGGCCGCTGCGGCCGTATCTGCCGGAGTGGATCGGATCGCTTGGCTACTACGGCGCGGTTTGTCTGCTCTTGGTTCCGTATGCGCTGGGGCGGGCGCCGCGCTGGACCGGGCTGACCGCGGCGGCGATGGCGGCGCCGCTGGCCTTCATTCAGCCGTACAGCAACTCACGGCAGTTGATCGTGGTTTGGATTGGTTGCATGGCTTTTTACGGCGGTCCGGGCGAGCGGCTTCCGATGTGGCCGGTGCGCCTGTTGCAGATTCAGCTTTCGGCGCTGTACGGGATGAATGCGCTGACGAAGATGCATCCCGAGTATCTGAGCGGCGCGGTCTTGACGGAGATGGCGCGGGTGCTGCCGAACTTTCACGTGGACCTGACCGGCGGCGGGCTGGCCGTGGGGCCGTTTCTGATTCCGGCGGCGTTGTGCGCTTGGGGGACGGTGCTGACCGAGGCGTATTTAGCGATCGGGTTCTGGTTTCGCCGGCTGAGATGGGCCACCGCTGTTTTCGGGGCGACGTTTCATGCCGCGCTGACGCAGGTCGTTACGATTGGGAGGCTGGACGTTGCTTCCGTCCTTTACTACTTGCCTTTCTTACTTCCGCTTGAAAAAGAGCGGCGGAAAATAGCGATAGAAGAAGTGTAAATGGAAAACGACCGCCGGTCTCACTCTCCAAGGACCGAAGCGGTTGGGCAAGAAGCCCTGCGCCCGTCGAGCATGGCTCGTCTCAGTCGGCGCTTCTTTCTCGCTTCAGCGAACCGTCGCGAGCGGCGATTCGGAGAGGAAACTGGCGGTCGTGGATGTCAAATTCGGTGGACTGTCCATTTAACCTCCCGGCGGCTCAAAGGCTTATTTAACAAGGGTCTGAGCTGCCTTTTGTTTCGTTGTCCCTGTCTGAGTTAAGAGTACGCCTGAGTCGGAATTTCGTCAAGGAAAATCGTACGGAATTTGTGAGAGGATGGGCATGCTCGCAAGAGTCATGTGTTTCGTAATCGCAGTAGGGTTGGATCCGTCGGCCGTTGCACCTTTGGAGTCCGAGTTGGAGACGCCGCTTCCCGCGGCGCCGAGCCATATCGCGGAGCGTTTCGACGGACACCAGGAGGTCCGCATGCTCTACGGAGGCGGTTGTTGTTGTGGCTTCTTTCGCGAGCCGCTCAACGATGCGGGCGAGCAGCGCCTACGACGCAAGTACGCCAAGCGCGGCTGGAACGAAGCCCGCATTGACCGAGTGGTCAGGGATCAGCGTCGCGTTGGAGGTCTGGATAGCCGAGCGGTCGAGTCGATTGCGAAGGCGGCAAACGCTGCCGGGTCGCTCTCCGTCGCTGTCTATTGGGATCTCGGGGAGGAAACCGAGCTGGCGAAGGGTGAGTCCTTGAAGATCGCCGAGTTCCGCACCCGCCGCCCCTCACTCGCTTCCGGTCGGATCGTTCGTCTATCCCAATAGCTTTGACGATGCCGGCTCGGACGGCGAGCGGCGGAGCGGAAGGAGTTCGTCTTCGGCAAGCGGCACGATGGCGTAGGCGCAGCCGTCATCGCCGCTGAACTCCACCTCGACCATCGAATCGGACAGTCGTTCGACAACCGTGCCGACGCTGCCTTTGAGCAGTCGCTCTTTAGTCCGGTCGCGGAGGAGTGCGACCACCGTCAGCGGGGCCAAAGGTTCCGTTGCTTCAGGCATCGTCGCCCCGAGTGCGCAGAGCTCACCGGATGCCCGTCAGTCTACAGCAGGCGAGCGCCGGGCGCGGGCGGACGGTCTGGTTAGACCGTCTGCTCCGCGTCGCGTTCCGCTTGCTTGGCTAGAGCCGCCTTGTACTCGCGCGGGAAGACCTTGATGAACTTGGGAACCATCTGCTCCCAGTGCTCGAGGATCCACTGGCCCTTGGGGCTCTTGGTGTATTCGACGTGGCGTTCGATCTGGCCTTTGACGAAGTCCAGATCTTCGGGCGCTTCGAGCGGGTCGAGGTCGACGTTCGGTTTGAACAGCGCCTTCTCCTCGAACTCGCCGTGCTCGTCGAGGACGTAGGCGATGCCGCCCGACATGCCGGCGGCGAAATTCCGACCGCAAGGTCCTAAAATGATCGCCCGGCCGTTGGTCATGTACTCGCACCCGTGGTCGCCCACGCCTTCGACCACCACCGTGGCGCCCGAGTTGCGGATGCAGAAGCGCTCGCCGGCCATGCCGTTGACGTAGGCCTCGCCGCCGGTCGCGCCGTAGAAGCAGACGTTGCCGATGATGATGTTCTCTTCAAAGACGAACGTCGAGCCTTCCGGCGGGGCCACGATCAGCTTGCCGCCCGACAGTCCCTTGCCGAAGTAGTCGTTGGCGTCGCCGCGGACCGACAACGTCATGCCGCGCGAGGCCCAGGCGCCGAAGCTTTGTCCGGCGGCGCCGTCGAAGTCGATCCAGATGGTGTCTTCCGGCAGCCCGTCCTCGCCGTACTTGCGGGCGATTTCGGCCGAAAGCATCGTGCCGGCCGTGCGGTCGGTGTTCTTGATCGGGTAAGCGAAACGGACCTTCTCGCCGTGATCGAGCGCGGGTTTGGCGCGCTCGATCAGCTCGTTGTCGATCTGCTCGCGGATGGCGTGATCCTGCGTGGTGACGTGACGGCGCGCGATGGCTTTGTCGACCGGGGGATCGAAGAAGACTTTCGAGAAGTCGAGGCCTTGTGCTTTGTAATGCGTGACGGCTTCGGTGGTATCGAGTCGGTCGACGCGGCCGGTCATCTCGTCCATCGTGCGGAAGCCGAGACGCGCCATGATCTTGCGCGCCTCTTCCGCTACGAAGAAAAAGAAGTTGATGACTTGTTCCGGCGTGCCGTTGAATTTCTTACGCAGTTGTTTGTCTTGCGTCGCGATGCCGACCGGGCAAGTATTCAAATGGCACTTGCGCATCATGATGCAGCCGATGGAGATCAACGGCGCGGTGGAGAAGCCGAACTCGTCAGCGCCGAGCAACGAGCCGATGACGACGTCGCGGCCGGTCATGAGCTTGCCGTCGACTTGGACGCGGATGCGGCCGCGCAGATCGTTCATGACGAGCACTTGCTGAGTCTCTGAGAGTCCGAGTTCCCAGGGCGTGCCGGCGTATTGGATCGAACTGACCGGGCTGGCGCCGGTACCGCCGTCGTGCCCGGCGATCAGAACCAGATCCGCGTGGCCCTTCGAGACGCCCGCCGCGACGGTGCCCACGCCGACCTCGGAGACGAGTTTGACGGAGACGTTGCCGTGGATGTTGGCGTTCTTCAAGTCGAAGATCAGTTGCGCCAGATCCTCGATCGAGTAGATGTCGTGGTGCGGCGGCGGGGAGATGAGGCCCACGCCGGGCGTCGAGCGACGCAGCCAGCCGATGAACTCGTCGACCTTGTGGCCGGGGAGTTGACCGCCTTCGCCGGGCTTGGCGCCCTGCGAGATCTTGATCTGCAACTCGTCCGAGTTGACCAGGTAGTTCGCCGTGACGCCGAAGCGGCCCGAAGCGACTTGCTTGATCGACGAGCGGCGCGAATCGCCGTTTTCGTCGGGCGTGAAGCGCGCCGGATCTTCGCCGCCTTCGCCGGTGTTCGAGCGGCCGCCCATGCGGTTCATGGCGATGGCGAGCGTCTCGTGCGCTTCCTTTGAGATGGAGCCGAAGCTCATCGCGCCGGTGCAGAAACGTTTGACGATTTCGGACGCCGGCTCGACTTCGTCCAGCGGGACCTCTTTCTCGTCGTATTTGAATTCAAATAGACCTCTGAGCGTGCAGAGGTTTTTATTCATGTCGTTGATCGTGGAGGAATACTCCTCGTAGGTGGACCAGCGATTAGAATCGACGGCGTGCTGCAACTTAGAAACCGTCGCCGGATTCAATAGATGCTTTTCGCCGCGGACGCGGTATTGATATTTGCCGCCGACGGTCAGTTCAGTATCGGCCTCGGTGACGGGGAGATAGGCGAGGCGATGGCGTTCGAGCGTTTCCTTTGCGATCGTTTCGAGGTCGACGCCTTCAATCTGCGAAGTCGTGCCGGTGAAGTAACGATCGATGACGCTCTTATTCAAACCGACGGCTTCAAAAATCTGCGCGCCGTGGTAGCTCTGCACGGTGGAGATGCCCATTTTGGACATCACCTTCAGCAAGCCCTTGCGGACGGCTTGGCGGAAGTTGCGGATCGCCTTCTCTTTCTCCAGGCCGTCTTTGAGGTAGCCCTTCTGGAGCAGGTCGTCGATCGACTCGTAGGCGAGGTACGGGTTGATGGCGTTGGCGCCGTAGCCGATCAGCAGGGCGACGTGCATGACCTCGCGCGCTTCGCCCGTCTCTACGACGATGCCCGCGCGCCCGCGCTTGCCTTGGCGGATGAGGTGGTGATGGACGGCGGCCGTCGCGAGCAGCGCCGGGACCGGAGCGCGGTCGCCGGCGACGGCGCGGTCGGAGAGAATGATCGCTCCGGCGCCTGCGTCGACGGCCTCTTCGGCCTCGCGCATCAGACGATCGATCGCCGGCTCAAGGCCCGCCGGCCCGTCGGCGGCGACGAAGGTCGCGTCGAGGGTGGCGGATCCGAAGCGGACCTCGGGGCCGTCCTCGCCCTCGACCTTCTGCTTGCCGAGACGACGCAGGCGAGCCATCGTCTCGTTGGTGATGACCGGCGTGCGCAGTTTGACGACGTGGGCGTGCTCGGGCTTCTCGTCAAAGAGGTTGCCCTGCGGCCCGATATAGACGTTGGTCGACATGACCAGCTCTTCGCGGATGGGGTCGATCGCCGGGTTGGTGACCTGCGCGAAGAGCTGCTTGAAGTAGTTGAAGAGCAGTTGCGGCTTTTCCGAGAGGACCGCCAGCGGAACGTCGACTCCCATCGAGCCGGTCGGCTCTTTGGCTTCGTTCGACATCGGGCCGATCAGGAAGCGCATGTCTTCGAGCGTGTAGCCGAAGGCGCGCTGACGTTCGAGCAGCGTGTCGAAGTCGGTCGGCGGAACCTGACGCGGCTTGGGCAGCATGGCCAGGTCGATCATGTGATCGTTGAGCCACATGCGGTAGGGCTGCCGCTCCGAGTAGGTCTTCTTGATCTCGTCGTCGGCGATGACGCGCTTCTCTTCCATGTCGACGAGGAACATGCGGCCGGGCTGGAGGCGGCCCTTGGCGCGCACGTCGGTCGGCTTGATGGCGGAGACGACGCCGGTCTCCGAACCCATCACGACCAGATCGTCGTGGGTGATCCAGTAGCGCGAGGGGCGCAGGCCGTTGCGGTCGAGGCTGCCGCCGACATAGCGGCCGTCGGTGAAGACGATCGAGGCGGGGCCGTCCCACGGCTCCATCATCGTGGCGTGGTACTCATAAAACGCCTTCTTGGCGTCCGACATGTGCTTGTGCGAGGACCAGGCCTCGGGGATCAGCATCATGAACGAGTGCGCGGGCTCGCGTCCGCCTTGGATGACGGCTTCGAGGGCGTTGTCGATCATGGTCGAGTCGGAGCCGTCGACGTCGATGATCGGCTTGATCTTCTCGATGTCCGCACCGTAGGCGTCGGAGTGGAGCGACGACTCGCGGGCGCGCATCCAGTTGGCGTTGCCGCGCACGGTATTGATCTCGCCGTTGTGGGCGAGGTAGCGGAAGGGCTGCGCCCGCTCCCAGGTGGGGAAGGTATTGGTCGAAAAACGCTGGTGGACGAGCGCGACGGCCGACGTGAAGTCGTCGGCGTGCATGTCTTGGTAGTAGCCGAAGATCTGCGGCGCGAGCAGGAGGCCTTTGTAGACGATCGTGCTGGCCGACATGGTGGCCGGGTAGTAGCGGTGGATGTGGCGGGCGCGGGCCTCGTTGCGGGTGCGTTTGCGGATGATGAACAGCCGCTGCTCCCACTGCGCGAGCGTCAGTTCGCGGGAGGCGTCGCCGCGGCCGATGAAGACCTGCTCGACCGCCGGTTCCGACTCGCGGGCGAGCCAGCCGACGGCGTGCGAATTGACCGGCACTTTGCGCCAGCCGAGGACCTTTTGCCCCTCTTGAGCGACGACCTCTTCGACCATGGCGCGCGCGTTGGCTTGGTCGTTCGGATCTTTCGAGAGGAACAGCATCCCGACGCCGTATTGGCCGGGCTCGGGCAGTTTGAAGCCGAGCTGATCCGTCTCGCGCACAAAGAAGTCGTGCGGAATCTGCATCAGCAAGCCGGCGCCGTCTCCGGTGTCCGGGTCGCAGCCGCAGGCGCCGCGGTGGGTGAGGTTCACGAGGACCTCTACGCCTTGCTCGATGATCTTGTGCGAGCGACGGCCTTGGATGTCGGCGACGAAGCCGATTCCGCAAGCATCGTGCTCATTCGCAGGGTCATACAGGCCCTGCTTCGGAGGCAGTCCGAAGTTCGTCATATCGTTGTTCTCAGTTCGCCGCTACGCCCGTTATCCCCTAACTCAACGGCCGTTCGCGCCCTCGAGGGCGGCGAACACTGCATGCGGCGGGGGCTTGGAGATCAGCGCCCGAAGGCGCTGTTTCCAGCGATTTGCATAATAGCAAGGCGTATTGCCCTGGGGCTATTATCAGGCAGGCTGATAGTGTGGCCCACGAAAACGAAAGTGCGGCGGCCTGATTTTAGCCGTTCATTCGGTTGCGGTCTTTATTCCGTGACGAGGGCGCAACGGGGCAGGGTGCAGCGGGCGCGGCACAGGTTGCGGTCGTTGAGGGTGATGCGGCCGTCGCCGTCGAAGTCGCGGGGGTCGCCCTCTTCGACGAGCTGGCCTCGGGACTGGCGGATGATCTGGATGTCGCGGTTGTCGATGCCGGGGTTGTCGTCGACTTCACAGACGGCCGGGGCCGAGGGTTCGGCGACTAACTGGCGATAGTCGAAGCCGCGCGCGAGAGCACCTTCGCAGGAGGCGACGAGGAAGCCGCGGAAGCCGAGCGCGCCGGGGATGCCGCGTTGGGGTAGACCTTGGAAGAGGCTGAACTCCAGTTGCTCGCCCGGAGCCAGGATGAAGTTGGCGTCCGCCGGCGTCGAGCCGCCTTCGACCTCGCCGTGGAACGAGAGGGTGCAGGCGTTCGAGACCGGGGCCGAGCCGAGCGAGTCGAGCGAGGTGTTGGTGATCGAGACGCGGGCGTCGACGCCTTCAACGGATTCAACGAAGGGGTAGACGACGAAGTTCTTCTCGTCGGTGCGCGGAACGTCGAGGCGCTCGGCGTTCTGGGCGAATGCGGCGACGACTTCGCCGTCGTCGGTTGCGAGGGATCGGGCCACGACTTCGACGGTTGACTGATCACAGGTGATCAGCATCCAGCCGGTGAAGGTTCCCGCCACGTCGAAGTCGAGCGTGGCGGGCGACATGGCCGGCACGGCGACGGGGACCGGGGTTAGGGGGACGCCTTGGGACGTGGTCGGCTGGACTGAGCACGCCGCCGGCGCGGGACCGTAGTTGGCGAACTCGAGTTTGGTGACGAGGGTGTTCTTGTCTTCGATGCCGTGCAGGAGCAGGGCGGAGCCGGTAGTTGCCGCGGCATTTGCTTCGGTGAGGGCGGAGGCGGCGGGGTCGATCAGAATCGGCTCGACTCCGTAGACGTAGTCCTCGGGATCATTACCGAACGTGCGCGAGAATCCTCGGGCCTGCGGGAACTCGCATTCAGCGATCGCAAAGCCTTCGAAGTCTGTGAGGAAGAGCGAGAGATCGAGTCCGTCGCTGACCTCGCCGGCCTCAAACCCTCCCACGAGCAAGGGACCTACGCCATTCTCCCCAAAGAATTCGATGCTGCAATTGCCGTTCTCCGCAGTCGATCCCAACCAATCCTGAGTTGTGTTGGAAAACACCACGACCGAGTGTTCGTTGGGCTTGCTGGAAAGGTATGGGAACAGCAATCGCTGTCGATCAACCGGGCGAGAAGTGACTAAGTCCGTCGGGACGATTTCTGGCGTGCTTCGAGCGATCTTGCCGTCCGCTCCGCCGATCGCGGCGCGGCCTTCGGCGTCGGCGAAGCCGCACTCGGCAATCAGGTAGCCCTCAAACTCCGGCGCTCCGGCGATGCCTTGCTCGAGGCCGCCTTGGGCCAAGGTGAACTCAAGGAACTCACCAGGTTGGATGACGGTCGAGGTTTGATCGGCCGGCGGCGCGCCTCCGCCTTCGATCTCGCCGTGATAGTGCAACGTGCACGAGGCGGGACGCGGCGCACTGTTTCCGTTGACGCCGGTCGGGTTGGCGATCGTGACTCGCGCGTTGTCTTCGCCGCGGTCGCTCAGGAACGGGAACAGCAGGGTCGTATTGCATTCGGCGAGCAGGTAGACGGAGTCCGGATCGCGGTAGGCGGCGAAGCGCGGCTCAGGTTGGGCGGCGCTCGCCTCGTTGACGACGCTGACCGGCGCGTAGGAGATTTCGGCGGTGATTGATTGGTCGGGGAAGGGGTCTTGGTCATCGCTTAGCGGGACGACCTGGAAGCCGAGGTCGAAGTCTTGGACCGTGAACGGTCCGGAATCGAGGACCTCGTAGAAGAGGACTGCGGTTTCCCCTGCTCCGATCTCAAAGACGAAGCCAGCCGGGTCGTCGGGCACGAGCGTACCGCCGAGTCCGGATTCGTCCGTACCGGTCAAGAGGCGGATGTGGAGCTCGTTGAACCGCGCCGTTTCTTGGACGGCGATCGGCGCCGTGAGTTCGACTGGAGACGGGCTAAACAACGATACGCGGAAGCGGGTCGAATGGGAGGCTCCGCCTCCGTTGTTCGAGCCCGGGGCGTAGTATCCCGACTCCCATTGCTCAACTCCGGTTGCGAACGAGGGAACGCCGGTGGTCTTCCAGGCGGTGGCGAAACCCTCGCTCAGCGTGATCGTGAATTCGCCGGCGCCGTCGTCGACGCAGCGGAGTCCGGTGACCTGTTCGGCGTCGACGATCAGTCCGACGATGGGGACAGCAACGTTGAGGATGTTGTTGGTGAGGCCTATGACTGCGTTGCCTTGGATCGTGTTGAAGGCATTGACTTGCGTGGACGGAAAGGTGGCCGCAACGGGGATCCCGAGTTCGGACGCATTGCTTCGAATGCCGGTGATGCGGACGGTGGTCTGGAGCGGATTGGTCCCGCCTTGTCCGTCCGGGGCGCCTGGGATCGGGAAAGAGACGTCGTTCCACTCCAAGCGGTTGGGAGCGGCCAACCGCCCGAACTGCGGATCTTGGAAGCGAGGGTCGGGCGTCTGGCAGTTGGCGAACGTCGAACCGGCCGCGGCGGGCGATATGCAGTTGTTCTCGTTAATGATCAGCACGGCGTCGGTGACGTCGGCGCCGGGGCCGAAGCCGATGTTGTTGGTGATCGCCGTGTTGAGCGACGTGCTGAAGTCCATCGTCGCCGTACCTCCGACGAATCCTCCAGCCGGCGGCGTCGCCGTGCAGACGTAAACGATGTCACCGGTCGCTTCCGCGATGCCCTCGGCACGGATGACCGGCGGGACGGCCGTAGCGATGCAGGTGGTGGTCCCCAGCTCGGCGTCCGGGGCGCTTGTGTTGGAGGCCGCGCCGACGATCGGAGCGCCCACGTTGAGTAGGTTGTTGGTCAACGGGACATTGAGTACCGAGATGAACGCCGTTACCTGCGTTGAGGGGAAGGTTGCGGTCGCGGGTACGCCGAGTTGAGCGACCGCGCCCCTCAGATTGCGCAGGCGGATGGTAGTGACCGCAGGATTGAAGCCGCCTTCACCGTCAGGGGCGCCCGGGATGGGGAAGACGACTCCGTCCCAAGCGATGCGATCCGCGGTCGCCAGACGGCCATACTGCGGGTCTTGGAAGCGGTCGTCGGGTGCGCCGCAGGCCGAGCTTCCTGGGACAGGCGACGGCGACGCGCACTCGTTGTTGTTGATGACGAGAACGGCGTCCGAGACGTCGGCGCCGGAGCCGAAGTCGACTTGATTGGAGTTGTCGATGTTGGTGACGGCGGAGACGTTGATCGTGGCGGCGGAGTCGGGCGAGGAAGCGCCGAGACCGCCTGTGCAGGTGAATACGATGTCGCCTAGAAGCTCGTCCGAGCTGTCCGCGGCCACAGCGGGGGCCGAAGCAACGGCGAAGCACGTAACCCCCGGCGGTCCCGGCGGCGCGGGCGTGGAACCGGGATCGCCGACCGGGAACGCCACGTCCAAGGCGTTGTTTGCGACAGGTATGGTCGGAAGAAGTGATACGAAGCCGACAACCCTGTCTGGGACCGGAGTGTCCGGATTCCCAAGCTGTGCGACATGGCCCCGGACTCCGGTGATTCGCAGAGTCGTTACCTCGGGGTTCGTTCCGCCCTGCCCGTCCGGGTTACCGGGGATGGGGATGTGCGTCCCCGTCCACTCCAACCGATTGTCTGCCACGCGCCGACCGAATTGGGGGTCCTGATAGCGTGGATCCGGCGCTCCGCAGGAGCCGAACGTGCCGCCCGTCGCAGATGGGCTCGCGCACCGGTTCTCATTGACGATCAGCTGGACGTCTGTCAAATCCGGGGCCGTGATCGGGTTCGTCACATCGACGTTCAGCGAGAGAATGAGGCCGCCCGGCAGGCTCGGGTCATCATTGCCCGGGAATCTCCTCGTGCAAGTGAGAAGGATATCGCCCGTGAGTTCGTCGACTCCGTCTTCATCGACCAAAGGCGCGACCGAAGATCCAACGCAGTTCAGGAAGCCGAAAGAAGCTTGAGGCAGGAATACGAAAAGAGCGGAAAAGAGACAAAGAGAGCGCAAAAAGGACCGCATCGGGCGACGAACTCCTCAAACCAACACGCAATACCCGGGGCCCCGCTTGGAATTCGAACCGGGGGAAGGGAATTGGCGCAGCCCCGAAGCCAATTCCGAAACGCGAGTCTAGCGCACCGTTCGCTTTCTGTCTCTAAGGTCTCTGTGCGAAAGCGTACGCTTGCGCGAAAATGCGCGATTTAGCGCCTCTGGGCCGCTGCGTCCAGCGCGTCGGCGGCTGCCTGCAACTCCTTGCGCGTCTGGTCCTCGCTGTTGGCCCAGCGGCGGCGGAGGTTGCGGTAGTCGGCGAGCGGGCGGCTGCCGGTATCGGCGCGGGTATCGAAGTCGCGGAGGGAGTGCTCTAACGCGGTTTCGGCTTGCTTACCGAGCGACAGGGCGCGCTCGTGACGCTCCATGGCGCGGCTGACCGCCGACCGGGCCTCGTTGAGCGCGGCATCGCGATCGGTTAGGCGCGATTGGAGCAGCTTGCGGGCGTCGGCGAGTTGCTTCTTCGCTCCCGATCCGGCGGCTTTGAGGGTGGCGACGAGGGTGCGCGCCTCGCCCAGTTGCTCTTCCACGTCGGCCAGCCGCGTCAGTGAGGATTCGAGCCGCGATTTGGCTGCGAGGAGTTGCGCTTCGGCGGATTCGGCGCGCTTGAGCGCGGACTGCATGCGCTCGATGGCGAGCTCGGCCTTCTCGTCGGCGCCGGAGGCCATGGCGCGGAGATCGGCGGCGAGTTGGTCGGCGGTGGACGCCTTTTCGGCCGACGCGGCCGCAGCTTCGAGGGCGCGGCGGGCCTCGGCGGCGGCTTCGGCGGAGCGCGACCCGGCGGAAGCGGCTTCAGCGGCGGTGCGGTCGGCCTCTTCGCGTGCTTGGGCCGCCGCGGCTTCGGCGGCGGCTTGGGCTTGGCGGCTCGCGAAGAGTTGTTGGTCGAGCTGGAAAGCCCATGCCCCCAAACCCAGCGCGGCGAGGGCGAAGAAGACGGCCGCGGCCTGCCAGGCGCGACTAGGTTGGTCGGTACTGCTCACGCTCGACCGATAGTCTAGCTTGCATCTGCCTAGACTAGGAGAACCGATGCGCTCACTTCTGCCGTTGATCGTCTTGTTGAGTCTTCCCGCTGCGGCGGGCGAGCTGCACCCGAGGGTGTTGCAAGCCGGGGTCGCGGTCTTTGCAGACGCGGTCGAGCGCGACGACCTGAAGGGGGCCGTCCTACTGGCGGCGAAAGACGGCGAGACGGTTCTCCATGAGGCGGTCGGCTGGGCGGATCCGGAATCGCGCCGGAAGCTCGAGAAGGACGCGTTGTTTCGGATGGCGTCGAACACGAAGGCCGTCGTCGCGGCGGCGGTGCTGATGTTGCAGGACGAGGGCAAGCTCTCGGTCGACGATCCGGTCCGCAAATACCTGCCGGGCTGGGACAACTATCGCGCCGGTCGAATCACGATCCACCAACTGCTGACGCACACCTCCGGCATCCGCATCGAGCCGCTGTTTCTGGAGCCGCTGCTGCCGGATACGAGCCTCCAGAAGGAGGCGGCGCGCTTCGGCGAGATCGGCGCCGAGCGGGAACCCGGAACGAGCTTCAGCTACAACAACCCCGGCTACAACACGCTTGGCGCGATCGTCGAGACGGTGTCGGGCAAGCTGCTGGCGGACTTTTTGCGTGAACGGATCTACGAGCCGCTGGGGATGAAGGAGACGTCGAACCACGAGTCGGTCGCCGACCACGATCGGATGTCGGCGGTGTATCGCAAGAAGGACAGCAAATGGGCGCGCGGATGGGCGCCGGGAGACGATCCGGACTACCCGTTCGTGCGCGCGTCGGGCGGGATGATTTCGACGGCGCCGGACTTTGTTCGCTTCTGCACGATGATCATGAACGGGGGCGTGTGGAAGGGGAAGCGGTTGCTCTCAGAGGAAGCGGTGCGGGCGATGTCGACGATCCACTGGAAGGACGCGAGCGAGTCGTACGGCTACGGCTGGCACGTGGACGAGGACGGCGTCTTGTCGCACGGCGGCTCGGACGGGACGTGGGCCTGGGTCGATCCGGAGCGGGGGATTGTGGGTTTGGTGCTGACGCAGAGCCCGGGCGGGGCGATTCCCAAGGAGCAGTTCAAAGCGCTGGTGGAGGCGGCTGGGATGTGAGGTTGAGGCGGGTGCTCAAGAGTATGGGCAACGCCCTATTCGACACCCGACACCTGGTCTACTCGGCAAGCATGGACGGGGGAAGCCGCTAGGCCAAGGCCCTCCGATACGCCCCGGGCGTTGCGCCTACCAGCCTCCGGAACACGTTCGTGAAGTGACTTTGATGTGAGAAACCCAGCTCCGCGCTCAGTGCGGAGAGCGACGTTCGCGTGCCGTGCAGCCGCTCTTTCGCTCTCTCCACCCGCCGGTGCAGGACGTACTGGTGGGGTGACTTTCCGGTCGAGTCCTTGAACATTCGGGCGAAGTGAAACGCGCTCAGGCCGGCTACCGCCGCCAACGCATCCAAACTCGGGTCCTCGGACAGATGCGCGTCGATAAACTCCAACACTCGCCGAAGCGTACGCGGCGCCAGGCCGCCCTTCCGCGGTTGCGGCTCCGCTCGTCGCACCGTGTGCGCCTTCAATAGCTGGATCGCCAAGGCCGTCCGCAGGGCGTCGCCGAACATCTTGCCGCCCGGATACCCCGCCGTCATCTCGCCTTCGAGCGTCTTCAAGATGTGCACGATTTGCGGGTCGTCGGCCTGGGGTTTCGTCTCGATCTCGACCAGCCGCGGATCGACCGACATCTCGTCCGCCGCCTGCTGCAACACCGCCGGATCAAGCCCCACCGCCAGCCCGCGCGCGTGGAAGGGCTTTCGGCCGGCCAACTGATGTCCCGCCCCGATCAGGCACAGCTGCTCGCCCGAGAAGTGCGTGCGGATCGGTTTGCCGTCGACGCGGAACTCCATCTCGCCCGCGTCCCGCGGCGTCTCCGGTCGCGCCAGCATCAACATGTGCTGCTCGAAGGAGAACTCTTCCATGTCCATCGGCGGCAATCGGTGGACTTCCATCGCCAGCCCGTCCCACGGCGCGTGGATGCTGCAAGCCAGCGGCGGCAAGGGCAGCGCCGCCCCTCGGACGCCGTTGCGAAGCGCGGTCAAGCGGGATGCATGCGGCCCCTGTTGAAGGTTCATACCAACCAGTATGCATGACTTTTGCGGCGACACGGTTAGAAAAAGAACGACCACCCGGCCTGCACGTAATCGTCGTTGCGCACGCCGAACAGGAAAAGGTCCGACGGCGGTACGTCCAGAAAGAACCGCCCTTGCAACTCCAGACTCATCCGCGACCCGATGCGCCGGTCGGCCTCGACGTTGAGGAACGTCGCGCCCGTCTCCCGATCGATCGCCGCCCCCGCCAAAATCTCCGTATCCGGCACGTCGTTCAGAGCGATTCGGGCCGCGAAGAACAGGTCGTCTTCAAGCGGCGTCAACGCCAGTTCGTCGCGCTCGTCGAAGTTGTATTCCGCCAGCACGCCCACGTCGATCCCCGACGCGCGGATGTTCGAGAACGTGTACTCGAACCCGCCGACGAAACCGATGAACCGATCTTGATCGCCGAACGGCTGGCCGAACCGGTTGATCATCTCGTACTTGATCAACCACGCTCCGGTCGTCAGTTGCAGGTCGATCCCGGTCTGGTTGATCACGTCGTAGCGCGGCCGAAAGAACGTCCCGCCGTCCGCTCGCCGCTCCTCCAGGAAGCGGGGATCGCGGCTCGTCCCGCGGAAGTGCGAGACGCCGAGATCGAGTAACCCGAGCGACTTGAACCAGCGCACCGCGTAGTCGACGTGGCCCGTCCCGTTGCCGGCTTCGAAAGACGGATTCTTGTCGTCGAGCGAGATCGGAAACCCCGGTCGCCCCTCCGGCGAGAAGAAGGTCCGCTCGCGAAACCCCGGCAGGATGAACAAGTCCAAGTCGCCCCACGGTTGGATCAGCGCGAAATTGACCATCGGCTGGCCGAGCTTCTCTTCGCCGTCCAGGTTCTCGACCAGGTCGGTCTGGTTGATCACGTCCACCAGGTGCGCCGACTCGGCGACGCCCCAAAAGACTTTTCGGATTCCCGTCCGCAACTCCCACGAACGTCCGGCGTATTGCCAAGTGAATTCGCGCACGTCGAAGTGCGTGCGGTCGCCGTCGTGTTGATCGATGCGCCCGAACGGAGTGAAGGTGAACGACTGCCGCCCCTCGTCCCAGGAGTGGTAGAACTCCGGTTCGAAGAACGCCGATACGTTCGCCCGATAGTCGGCGCCGGGGCGCAAGCCGTCCTGGGGAAACAGTCGCCCTTCGACGGCGAACTCGCCCTGGAACTCCCACGCTCCCGCCGACGCCGACAGCGCGGTCAGCACGAACAGAAGTCGGTACGGCATGACGTCCCTAGCGCGCCCGACTCAAGCTCGCCCGGTCGAAGTCGCGATCCTCGAGCCCGGTCTGGAACGCGTAGTTCTTGAACAGCAGCCGCGTGCTCTTGCCGGTCTGGTGGTTCTCCATGTACATCTCGTCGGGCCGCCAGATGGAACCGACGTAGCGCTTGTAGCCCTTGTAGACGAGCGTCTTGAGCAACGCCTGCTTGCGGTCGTAGAATTCGATCCTTTCGGGCCGGTAGGTTTCCTGGTCGAACCAGACGACCTGGCTCGTGTATCCCGACTTGGGGTCGACCGGAATCCGCTTCACCTTGTAAGTCGGGCGCCCGTTCAGGTTCTCCGCTGCGAGAAACTCGTACTCATACTTCTCGACTTCCTGCGAAGCCAGGTCCTCGTAGGCGAACTCGCTGCCGACGAACGGACCGGACTTGTTGGACGACGAGATGCGCTTGATGCGCTTGAGGGCGGGGAGGTAAAGCCACTGGTCGTCCGGTCCCGTGACGTGAGTGAAGCTGAGGAAGTTCGTTCCTTTCACATCGCGCGGCTCGTCGAAAGAGACGAGCAGCTTGTCGCCGTCTCCCTCGACCTCGAGCGCCCGGTTCGAGAGCACGCGCGTGCTCTCTTGACCGCGACTGTTGCGCAGGATCATCTCCAGATCCGTGACTTGGTCCTGCCAACCGGTATCGCGCTTGTCCCACTCGGCGGCGATCTCGCGGCCCCGGTTCTCGGCGCCCAGAGAGGCGGCTGCGATGAGCAGAAAGAGGATGATTCGTCTTTGCATGATTCGTGTTCTCCTGTGCGGGGGGCCTTAGGCGGCCATCGATTGCGGTTCGGCGTTGACGGGCGCTTGCGATTCGCCGTCGGACTCGTAACGCATCAGCAGGGGCGGTAAGACCAGTAGGTCGAAGGCGAGGGCGATGACGATGATCAACGCCGCCATCTTTCCCATCCCGCCGTTGAATCCGAACGTCGACTGCGCCAAGATCGAGAAGCCCGCCGCCAGTACGACCGACGTCACCACCAGCGCCGAACCCACCCGTCGGAACGCGAACCGCACCGCGTCCTGACTGCGCAGACCGTGCTCCTGCTTGGCTCGGATGTACTTCGAGAGGAAGTGCACCGTATCGTCCACGACGATGCCGATGCACATCCCGCTGACGATCGAAAGGCCGAGATTGACCTCGCCCACGAACAGACCCCACAGACCGAACGCCATCGCTCCGGGGATCAGGTTCGGCAAGAAACTCAGCATCCCGTAGCGGAAGCTCTTCAACGCCATCACCAGCACGACGCCGATCATCGCGATCGCGATCAACGTGCCGATCAGCATGCCCTTGACGTTGCGCGCGGAAATGTAGGAGAACATCACGCCCGGTCCGACGCCGTGCGAGAACATCTCCGGCGGCGCGTTGTCGCGCAGCCACCCCTCGCCCGATTCGACCAGTCCGATCAGCTCCTTCGACGTGACGTTCGACGTGGTGACCATCAGCCGGGCGGCCGATTTGTCGACGTCGATCGTGTCGTTCAGATCGAGGCCGTAAGGAAGCGACATCTCATAAAGCAGCAAGTACTGCGCGGCGAGATCGCGTTCTTCGGGCAGCCGGTAGTAGCTTTCGTCGTCTGCGTGCATGTTCTTGTTCAGCCGTTTGAAAACGTCGGAGACGGTGAAGACGTGGACGACGCCCGGCTGTTGCCGATACCACTCGGCGAAGGCGCCGACGTTGGCCAGGTACTCCGGCCGCGAGACGCCGCTGCTCTCGCCCGAGCCGAGCGAGAAGTGGATCTGATAGATGCCGGACAGCTCGGCCATGGCGTAGTCCGAGTCCTGGCGGAAGGCGGTCGTCTCGTCGAAGTAGTCGACGAACTGATCGTTGAGGTCGTTCATCGGAACCATCGCCGCTAGCGCGATCGACAGCGCGGCGCCGCCCCAGAGCAAGCCTCGCCGCTTGCTGATGACGAATTCAGCGAGCGAATCGATCCAAGCAGGAGCCTCTCTTTCGGACCGCTGCTTGACGCGAATCGGCAACACGGCCACGGCCGCCGGGAGAAACGTCATCGAATAGAGCCAGGCCGCGGCCACGCCGACCGCGGCGATGTTGCCCAAGTCGCGCAACGGCGGCACCTCGGAAAAGTTCATCGAGAGGAAGCCGATGACGGTGGTCGCCGAGGTTAGAAACACCGGGTTCGCGTTGATGCGCAGGCTCTCGACGATCGCGTCGCGCTTGGAGCGCCCGGAGCGCATCTCGTGCAGCATCGAAACCAGGATGTGGATCGAGTCGGCGACCGCCAGCGTCATGATCATGGTCACCGACGCGGTCGAGGGCGGCGTCAGCGACATGCCCGCCCACCCGGCCAGGCCCAACGCCGTCAACACCGAGATGCCGATGACGAGCAGCGTCGCGACCGTGCACGAGATCGAGCGCAGCAGGACCGCCATCACGACGATGATGACGAGGTACATCATTGGCGTGAGCGTCGCCATGTCTTGCATCGCCGACTCCTGGAAGGCGTTGTTGAGCATGACCATGCCGGTGAAACGAATCTTGAAGTCGGGGTTCTCCTGCTCGATGCGAGCGCCCAGATCGCGCGCGAATGCGACCGCCCGCGCGGTCTCGTCTTGCTCCAGGCGCGGCAGTTGGAGGGTGACGTTGATGCCGACCACGTCGGCGTCCGGCGGGGTCATGCGGCTGACGATCAGCGGCTCGTCCAGCGCGACCGCTTTCTTTTCCGCTAACTCTGCCGCGCTCAGCGACGTCGCGTCGACCACGAGGTCTTCGACGATCAGGTCGTCCTCGCCCTCGGCGTAGGTGTGCTGAAAGTTGGTCAGCGAATCGACGCGGATGGCGAAGGGAATCTTCCATGCCTCGGCGGTGATCTCCTCGACGACGGAGAGCGTCTTGGCGGAGAAGGCGTCTCCGTCGGGCGTTTCGACGACGATGAGGATGTTGTCGTTTTTGGTGTAGGTGGCCTCGAGTTGATCGAAGGCGAGCAGTTGCGGATTGTCTTTGCTGAAGAAGACGCGGTACTCGTCGATGAAGCCGAGCTTGGAGGCGCCGGCGGCCGCCGCTCCGGCCAGGATCAGCGTCGCCGCCAGCACCAACCAGGGCCGACCGACGATCCAACGGGCGTATCGTTCGGCGCCCTCGGGACTACGCAGTTGAGTGTTGTCGCTCTGCAAGGGATTCTCCAGTTGAATTCGCACGTCTAGGCGACGTATGAGTTCAGCCTGGATCGACCGGGGGCGGGCGATCTATCAAGCCCCTGCCGTGAATTGCAAAATCTTGCGGCTGCGTGCGTGCGGTCTCGGAGCGCGTGGCCCCCGTTAGAGCCGCCGCCGCCGTGCGGGTCGGGAGGCGCCGGCGCTTCCTTCTCCGGCAGTTCGTGCACGCCGGCTTCCGTCGTGAGCATCAGGCTCGAGATCGACGCGACGTTTCGCAGAGCCGGCGAAAAGATGAAAAAAATGGGGAAAAATGGAAAAATGGGAAAAATGGGGACAACGCCCTTTTTCGGATAGCGAGCAGGCCGCACCTTTGCCGAAAAGCAGCAACCAAGGGCGCTTGGGACTGAAAACAGGGCGTTCTAGCGCTCTCGCTCGAGGGCGCAGAACCGCCGTGCGCTGAGCGTCGGATGAATCGAGAGTCGGGTTCCGGCGACGCTGGGAGTCGGTTAAGAGTCCTGCATACAATAGCTTGAGGGGTTCTCGGCGCCTCAATAAATGGGCGTTGTCCCCATTTTTTTCATTTTTTTGCGTTTTGCGCGGTCTGAATGCAGAAAGGCCGACCCTTTTGGGTCGGCCTTTCGCGTTCTCAAACCGTCGACGGGGGCTTCGGTTAGAAGCCGCCGCCGCCGTGCGGGTCGGGAGGCATCGGCGCTTCCTTCTCCGGCAGCTCGTGCACGCTGGCTTCGGTCGTAAGCATCAGGCTCGAGATCGAAGCGGCGTTTTGCAGAGCCGTGCGCGTGACCTTGACCGGGTCGATGACGCCGGCCGCGACCAGGTCGCCGTACTCGCCCGAAGCGGCGTTGTAGCCGAACGAGTCGCTGTCGCCCTCGCGGACCTTCTCGACGACGATCGCGCCTTCCTGTCCGGCGTTGGTCGAGATCCAGCGGAGCGGGGCCTCGATCGCCTTGCGGATGACGTTGACGCCGATCGCTTCGTCGCCCTCGGCCTTGACGCCGTCGAGCGCGCGGGAGGCGCGGATCAGAGCCGTGCCGCCGCCGGGGACGATGCCCTCTTCGACGGCCGCGCGAGTCGCGTGCATCGCATCCTCGACGCGGGCCTTCTTCTCCTTCATCTCCGTCTCGGTCGCGGCGCCGACTTTGATGACCGCCACGCCGCCGACCAGCTTCGCCAGACGCTCTTGGAGCTTCTCGCGGTCGTAGTCGGAGGTGGTGTCCTCAATCTGCGCGCGGAGCTGCTTGACGCGGCCTTCGATGGCGTCCTTCGTGCCGGCGCCTTCGACGATGGTCGTGTTGTCCTTGTCGATGACGACGCGCGAAGCCTGACCCAGATCCTCGATCTGGACGCCTTCGAGCTTGATGCCGATGTCCTCCATGATCGCCTTGCCGCCGGTGAGGATCGCGATGTCCTCGAGCATGGCCTTGCGGCGATCGCCGAAGCCCGGGGCCTTGACGGCGGAGACGTTCAGGGTGCCGCGCAGCTTGTTGACGACCAACGTCGCCAGCGCTTCGCCCTCGATGTCCTCGGCGATGATCAGCAGCGGACGGCCCGCGCGCGACGTCGCTTCGAGGATCGGGAGAAGATCCTTCATGTTCGAGATCTTCTTCTCGTGGATCAGGATGACGGCGTTCTCAAGAACGCACTCCATCGAGTCCTGGTCGGTGACAAAGTAGGGCGAGAGGTAGCCGCGATCGAACTGCATACCCTCGACCACGTCGAGTTCCGTGTCGATCGTCTTACCCTCTTCGACGGTGATGACGCCGTCCTTGCCGACCTTCTCCATCGCCTGCGCGATGATCTCGCCGATGGCGTTGTCGTTGTTGGCCGAGATGGACGCGACCTGGGCCACGGCGCCGCCTTCGACCGGCTTGGCGATCTTGTGCAGCTCTCCGGTGACCGCGTCGACGGCGGCCTCGATGCCGCGCTTGATCGACATCGGGTTCGCTCCGGCGGCGACCGACTTGAGGCCGTCGCGGAAGATCGCCTGGGCGAGGATGGTGGCGGTGGTGGTGCCGTCGCCGGCGACGTCGGAGGTCTTGGAAGCGACCTCGCGGACCATCTGCGCGCCGAGGTTCTCGAGCTTGTCTTCGAGCTCGATCTCCTTGGCCACGGTGACGCCGTCCTTGGTGACGTTGGGGCCGCCGAACTTCTTCTCGAGGACGACGTTGCGTCCCTTGGGGCCGAGCGTGACCTTGACCGTGTCGGCCAGTTTGTTCACGCCGCCGAGGATGGCCTGACGGCAATCCTCTCCGTAAGTAATGCTCTTGCCTGCCATGGGTTGGTTGCTCCCTATCTAGCTTTCGTTGGATCTAGCCTTCGTTGGATGCCTACTCGATGACGGCCAGGATTTCGTCCTCGCGAATGATCACGAGTTCCTGGTCGTCGATCTTGACTTCGTTGCCGGCGTACTTGCCGATCAAAACTTTGTCGCCGGCCTTGACGTCGGGAGCCGTGACTTCGCCCTTGTCGTTGCGCTTGCCGGGGCCGACGGCGACGACTTCAGCTTCCTGCGGCTTTTCCTTGGCCGAGTCAGGAATGATGATGCCGCCGGCGGATTTCTGCTCGCCTGCGTCGTCGCTGCGCTTGATGATAATGCGGTCGTGTAGCGGTCTGAGGTTCACGTGAACGGTCCTCCTCTTGAGAACGGAAACGGGTGCTAAAGAAGTGTCGGCTCCGAGGCCTCGAAGCCTATATGGCGTGGGGAGCCCGCGACATCGCACGGACCTGCTGCCAACTGGACAGAATAGCTAGGCCCCATGGACGTGTCAACTCGTACATAGGAGATGCGCGTGTCGGGACGGACCGTGTTAGAAAAGAGACACGGAATTTTCGTTTATGCGCCTGACTTTGCTGCTTTTCGCGGCCGTTTCCCTCCTTCCAGCCCAGGAATCTCATCGCCCCGATCTCCCGCGCGACGGCCGCGGAACGACGATTTTCCATGGGCGCGAGGTCGCCTACGTCGTCGTCGACGGTCTCGCTGTTGCGGAGGGCGATATCGTACTCGGCCCGGTCGACGAGATCGAATCCTCGCCCTACTTGCCAGGCGATGAAGGAGGCGGCGACGGCAAGGCGAACCGCAAAGACTCGAACGTCATCGTGCCCCCGTTCTGGCTCTGGCCCGACGGAGTCGTCCCCTACGTCATCAACGAGAACCTCCCCAATCAACGACGAATCGTCGACGCCATGGCCGAGATCGTCGCCAAAACGTCGATCCGGTTCGTCGAGCGCACGACGGAGCGCGACTACGTGGAGTTCCGACCGTCCACCGGATGTTCGGCCACCGTCGGTCGGCGGGGCGGACGCCAGTTCGTCAACCTCGCGCTAGGTTGCACCACGGGCATCGTCGTCCATGAGATCGGCCACGCGATCGGCCTGTGGCACGAGCAAGCGCGCGCGGATCGCGACGAGTTCGTGACCGTCGACGAGAGCCAGATCAACCGCGTCTTCTTCGGCAACTTTCCGCGCACGTCGCGCTTCTTCGGTGAACCGTCCGGCCCCTACGACTTCGACTCGATCATGCACTACGAGTCGTACGGGTTTTCGATCGGCGGCAAAGTGATCGAGACGATTCCGCCGGGCATTCCGATCGGCCAACGGGACGAGCTTTCCGCCGGCGACGTCGACGGGATTCGCCGTCTGTACGGCGAGGCGCCGCACGGCGTCACCATCGCCACGGCCCCCTCCGGGCTGGAGGTGCTGGTCGACGGGCAGATTTATGAGACGCCGGCGACGTTCGATTGGGCCGAGGGCGAAGAGCACGTCGTCGAGGTCCCGTCGCCGCAGCGGGCGGGCACTCTGAAGCGCTACCTGTTCGGCCGCTGGTCCGACGGCGGGCCGCAGCGCCGCACGATCACGGTCGGCCCCGAAGGCGGCCTCTATCTCGCCGCCATGATCGAGCAGAATCGCCACCTGTACACGAGCACGAACGAGTCGCTCGGCCAGGTGGTGACGTCTCCTTCGCCTGAAGACGGATTTCACACCATTCGGTCTGAAATTACCGTGACGGCGGTCCCGGCCGAAGGCGCCTACTTCCTTGGCTGGTCGGGTTTTGGCGAGTTCTACAAGCACGGGCTGTCGCTCAACCCGGCCGAATTTGTCTTGCGCAGCGACCGCTACCGGATGCGCGCTTTCTTCTCGCGCACCGAGCCCGCGGTCATCGGGACTAATCAGCCGGGGCGGCGCATCGTCGTCGACGGCAGCGAGCTTCCGCTCCCCTTCAATACGCTTTGGTCGCCGGGCGAGACCCATCGCCTGCATGTCGATCGACCGGAGCGCTTCACCTTCAGCACCGCTGATCGTTCGGTGTTCGAGGGGTGGGAGGACGGTTCGACCACGCTCAATCGCGAAGTGGACGTGACCGAAGAGGCGCAGCAGTTCCGCGCCGATTTCTCGCGCGAGTTCCAGTTGGCGCTCTCCGTCTTCCCGGGCGTGGGCGGCGACGTTCTGGCGGCGCCCCGGCCCAACGACGGGTACGTTCCCGAGGGAACGCCAGTCACGCTCGCGGCGACCCCGCAGCCCGGATACGTCTTCGCGGGCTGGTTCGATGACCTGTCGACGGATCTGCCGCAAGAGTCCTTCACGATGGATCGGCAGTACTCGATCCTCGCCTTCTTCGTCGAAGGCGCCGAGTTCCAACCGGGCGAGCCGCAAGAGGTTGCGTTGGGGCCGGATTTCCGACCGACGCTGTACGACAACATCGTGGAGATCCCGCCGGGGACCGAGCAGGTCGAGGTGGTTGTGGAGACGCTCACGCCGGGCGCCGACGTCGCCGCCTTTCTGCGCGGAGGGCAACCTCCCATTCCCACTGCCGACGGCGTGATCGCCGATGCGATCGACGAATCCGAGGACGCCGTCAAGACTCTCGTTCTCAGGCGCGAGCAGGGCCTGGAAGACGGCACGCTCTACATCACGCTCGGCAACCGTACCCGCGACCAAGTCAACTCGGTCCGCGTCGCCGTCAACCTGACCGGGGGCGCGCCCTTGCCGGAGATCGAGCCCAACAAGGGAGCGCTGACCTTCGTCACCGAAGCCGGCGGCGATCCGGCCCCGCAACGGATCACCGTGCGCAACGGAGGCGCCGGGGAGTTGCGTTTCCTCGCTTCGACGGAGACGTCTTGGCTCACGGTCACGCCGACCGAAGCGCGCGCGGGGACGATTCGCGGGTTCCCGGTGGACGTGGCTGTGGCGCGCACGGATCTGGAGCCCGGCACGTACGAGGGCTCGGTGCTGCTCCAGCGGCTCGATCGACTACCCTCCAAGTTGCCCACGGCCGAGCAGTCGACCACCGAGCTGCGCCACCGCACCGAGATTCCGGTCACGCTCGTCGTCAACGCTCCCGAGGGCGGTACGCCCGTGATCAGCGAAGGCGGACTAGTCAATGCCGCGGATCTCTCGGCCAATCTCGGAGTCGGCGGGTTGATGACCCTCTTTGGCGAAAACCTGGCAGGCGCGCCGGCGAGCGTCCGAGCGCTCCCTCACCCGACCGAGCTAGGCGGGACCCGGGTCGAGATCGGCGGCGAGGCCGTGCCGTTGCAGTTCGTCTCCGAGACGCAGATCAACTTGCAGGCGCCGATCTTCTTGGACCTGTCCGAGCCCCAGAGCGTGAGAGTGGTCCGAGGCAGCGTGCCGTCGGAGGAGATTACGGCGACCTTCGATCTGGCCGGTCCGGGACTTTTTCGGGATCCGGCGACTGGGATCGCCGTCGCCGTCCGAGCGGTTGACGGGTCGGTGGTGACTCCGGAGAATCCGGCGCTGCCGGGCGAGACCGTGACCTTCTACGGCACGGGCATCGGTCTGACGACGAACCACCCGGACGACGGTGAAGCGGCTTCCTTCTTCCGCTTGAGCGAAGCTCTGTTCCCGGTGGCTGTGACGGTAGGCGGAGCGGCGGCGGATGCGCCGTTCGTGGGCTTGACGCCCGGATTCGTCGGTCTCGCCCAGTTCAACGTGGTGATTCCGGCCGAGACTCCCTCCGGTGAAGCGTCGGTCGTCGTGGAGGTGTTCGATCTTTCCAGCGTCCCGGCCCCGCTGCCGGTCGGCGTTCCCTAGCGACCGCCGTCCGTAACACTTGTATCGCTTCGACGTGCGCTACGGTAGTCGCCATGTCCAAGCGCCTGATCCCTGCGTCGTTGGTGGCTGCCGTCGCTCTTGCGCAGAGCCCTCCGAGCGTTCCGCCGGTCGATGCCCCTGAGTTGGCGGCCTGGGGCGGGTATGAGATCGGCGTCCGCACCGTCGAGCTGGCTCACGAGGATCAGCCGAACGTTCTGGCGTTCGACAAGGAGACCGGCGAGACGCCTCTGTACGATCGCCCCTTGACGGTCGAGGTTTGGTACCCGACGGGTCCCGTCGCCGACGGCGAGCCGCCGAAGATCGAGTACCAGTCTTCGCTTCCGCGCGGGGGAGGGACCTTCGTCACCCACGGCCGCGCCGTTCGCGACGCCGAGCCGTTGGTCGGGACCAAGCCGTATCCGCTGGTGCTCGTCTCGCACGGGTATCCAGGGACTCGGCACTTCCTCAGCTATCTCTCGGAGAACCTGGCGTCGAAGGGCTACGTTGTGGCCGCGATCGATCACACCGATTCGGTGTTCGGCGCGGCTGGGCCGTTCCAGAGCACGTTGGTCAATCGGACGAAGGATCAGCTCTTTGTGATCGATGAAGTCGGCAAGATGGACTTGCCCGCGGATACCGCCAACGTGGCCATCGTCGGCTACTCGATGGGCGGTTACGGCGCGATGACCAGCGTCGGGGCGGGGTACTCGGCCGAGGGAACGGCGGCGCGGATGGTTCCCGGCGGCGCGATGACTCCGCTGACGACCGGCGACCCGGCCTTCGACGCGGTCGATCGTTCGGCCATCAAGGCCGTGGTGGCGATCGCGCCGTGGGGCATGCAGACGCCGCATCGCAACTGGAGCGCGGAGGGGCTGGCGCGGATCGAGAAACCGCTGCTGTTCATCGTCGGCGACCACGACGATATTTCGGGCTACGAGGACGGCGTGAAGAAGCTGTTTGAGGGCTCGGTGAACGCGGAGCGCTGGATGCTGGTCTTCCAAAACGCGCGGCATAACGTGGGCGGCAATCCGGCGCCGCCGGAAGCGGGCGACAAGTTCCAGACTTTCGAGAGCTTCGACGAGCCGGTGTGGCGCAAGGATCGGATCACCGCGATCAATCAACACTTTGTGACGGCATTCCTCGATTTTCACTTGAAGGGGGATAGCGAGAAGCGAGAGTATCTTGAGCCCTCGACGAAGCTCTCGAACGATGGATTGTGGCCGCTGCCGCCGGGACAGTCGGCGGGCGACTCCTACAGCGCGGGCGAGAACTACTGGAAGGGGTTTCAGCGCCGCTGGGCGTTGGGGCTGGAACTGCATCACGAGAAGCCGGTGAAGTGAGCGTATCGACGGATCCGGCGGCGGACTAGACGGCCCGCCCGACGTGAGGCGAGCCTCGCTCGCGTCCATCACGGTAGACTGCGGGACCGTGATGGAATTTGAGTCCGAGCAAGAGCCGAATCTGCCGCCCCTCGGTCGAACCGCCCTGTTCTTCATGGCCTGGCTCGCGATCGCCGTCGGAGCCGCGGTGGTGGCGATGTTCGTGGTAGCGGTCTATGTAGGCGTGACCTCAGAGGGGACGACGGGGCTCGATGTCGAGGCTGCGTTGGAGCGTTTTGTAGGACCGCTCACGGTACTTATTAACGCCTTCCACATCGGACTGACGCTTGGATTCCTCTGGTTTGTCGACCGCGGCCGATTGTCTGACATCGGATTGGACTGGGGGGCGGGGCGACTCCGCCAACTCGCGGTGGGCGTACTCCTGGGCGGCGGCTTTGTTTCCGCAACGGCCGGACTCTACTGGGCCTTGGGCTGGATGCGATTCGACTCTCAATACGCCGATCGGTTCGCCTGGATTCTCGCGTTGCTGCTGATCTACCCGTCGGTGGGTTTAGCGGAAGAGATGGTTTTTCGAGGCTACTTGCTGAAAAACCTGGAGGAGTGGCGCGGACGCGGCGTCGCGATTGCGGTGAGTTCCATCCTCTTCTGGGTTGTTCATTTCGGAACCGAAAGTACGCTCGAGTTACTTGGAGCGCTGACTATCCTCGCCATGGGAGCGATGTTCGCACTGGCGCGCTACGGAACGGGAAGTCTTTGGCTCCCCATCGGCCTCCACGCCGCCTACGATTTTGCGGCGGTCAACTTGATGCCGCCGGAGGAGTTCGCTTTCCCGTCGTTTCTCAAGGCGGAAGTCTTGGTCGAGCCGTGGCTGGTCGGCGCCCCGGGCGAGGCGGGATTGATGGATCTGATCGGCGCGCTGCTCCTGTTGGGCGGGGTGTACTTCTTCATCTATCGCCCCTCTCTGGTAACCTCAGCCCGTCATGATGCAACGCCTGGCTGACGGTCGGACGGACCTGGTCTTCGATTTGGTTGAGAGGGGCGGGTCGGCGCGCGCGACCGATGACGGCGGCGTGTCCGCGATCCAATGGTGCGCTTACTACGGCGACGTGAGCGCGATTCGTTATCTGCTGGCGCATGGGGAGGCGCTTGAATCGCTGGGAGCTGATCTCGGCCTCGGCGGCGCCTGCTTCCACGGGCATTGGCGGCTCGCACAGTTCCTCCTGGAGCGCGGCGCCGACGCCGACCACGGCGATCCGACCACCGGCGAGACTCCGCTCCATGCGACTCTTTGCAAATCAGGACAGCCCGTCTTCGATCTGGTCGTCGAAGTGCTCTTGGCCGCGGGCGCCGATCCGAATCGCCCGGCCAAAGAAAATGCCGAGACCGGGGCGTTCATGCGGGATTGCAGGACGTGCGGCGAGACCCCTCTGCATCGCGCAGCCGCCTACGGCAGCGAGCGGGTCGTCGACCTCTTGATCGAGGCCGGCGCACGATTAGACGTTCGTGACGCCAACGGCGATTCGCCCCTGACCTGGGCGAGCCGACATCATCGTGCGGCGCATATTCTGGCGAAGCTCTGTTTCGGCCCGCATCGGATTCACCCGATAGCCGTTCGCGATTCAGCCGTCGATCGCGCGGCCGGCTGGCGCGGTATGGAAAAGAGTCTTGCGGGCACGCCGCATCTTGAGACTAGTTCACGATCTCGCCGCCGATGATCGTCATCGTCGGTTCGATTGCGCGGATCTCGTCTACCGGCACGGTCAAGTAGTCCCGGTCGAGCACCACCAAGTCCGCCAGCTTCCCGACCTCGATCGAGCCGCGGTCCTCTTCGGCGAACTGCATCCGCGCCGCCCAGATCGTGTGCATGCGCAGAGCTTCCTCGCGCGTCACCGCCTCTTCGGGGTAGAGCGGCTCGGCGCCGTCGCGTGCGCGCGTGATCGCCATCCACATCTGGAAGAACGGGTTGTAGGGATTCACCGCGCGGTTCTTGTCGAAGCCGATCATGTGGTCGCTGCCGCCTGCCACCAGCACTCCGGCGTCGATGTAGCTGCGCACGGGGATGAACCAGCGCATGCCCTCCCAGCCCATCACTTGCTCGAGCGCGACCGCGTCGTGATACAGCCAGGGCAGTTGCACGTCCGCGCCGACGCCGAGTTCGGCCGCTTTCGCGATCGCCTCTTCGCTTTGAAAGCTGGCGTGCATCAGGTGGTGGCGGTCCTTCTCGATCGGCCGGTCCGAGTCGAGCTCCTCCATTACTCTCAGGAACGTATCGACCGCGCCGCCGCCTTGCACGTGCGCGGTGAGTTGCCATCCGCGCTCGCGCGCCTTGCGGAAGATCGCCAGCAGCTTCTCCGGTCCGACGAAGAGCATGCCGCGATCGTCCGGATTCGTCATGCCGTAGAGCTGTTCGCCGAACGGGCCGTAGGGGCGTCGTTGGTAGGCGTTGCCGATCGTCATGCCGCCGTCGACGGTGACCTTGTAGGCGCCGAAGCTGAGCCAGTCGTCGCCCGCGTCGGTGCGCGCGTCGAGCTCTTTCAGATCCTGCAAGATTCGCCCGAATTGGCGGTGCGCTCCGGGCCGCCAGGTCATCACGACGCGCAACGGCAGCCGGCCGGCCTCATGCAGCTCTCGATAGAGCGCGATCTGCTCGTCGTCGGCCGCGCGATCGCCGACCGCCGTCAACCCGGCGCGCGCGTAGCGCTTGAGCATCTGTTCGAGCGCATCGAGCTTCTCCTCGTGCGTAAACGAGGCCGCCGGGGCCTTGGACAGCCCGCGCAGCAGACCGCGCGCGTTCTTCAAGATGCCGTTCGGTTCGCCCGCGTCGTCATGGACGATCTCGCCGCCGGGAGGATTGGGCGTCGTGCGTGTGATCCCGGCCTGTTCGAGCGCGAACGAGTTGACGACGACCGTGTAGCTCGCGTCGAACAGCACCGGATGCTTGTCGGTCGCATCGAGCACGTCGCGCGTCGGCATGCGCTTCTCGGCCAAACGGGTCGGGAACGTGCGCGGGACGATGATCCACTCGCCTTTCGGCGTTTTCTTGGCGCGCTTCTTGATGTAGTCGCGGACCGCATCAAAGGAATCGAGCGGCGGCAGCGGCTCACGATACTCGCTCAGCGCGGCCGACAGCGCGTGTACGTGCGAATCGACCAGTCCGGGCAGCACCGTCTTGCCGTCGAGATCGAGCAGCGGGATTTCGCGTCCGGCGTAGCGCTCCAGCAGGTCGGCGCTCTTGCCCAACGCCACGAAACGGCCGTCTTCGATTGCCGCCGCCTCGTGCAGCGTCATCGCCGCGTCCGCCGTCACGATCTTGGCGTTGTGGATCAGCAGGTCCTGTCCGGCCAGCAGGGCGGGGAATACGAACAGCAGCAGGGAGCGCATCGGATGCGCACGATTGTAGCGTCTTGTGGAGGTTGCGGCCTGCTTGGTACAATAATGTCTACTAATCCGATAGGGATTAGGGTTTTTCGCGCTCCGGCTCTCCCTAATGAGCATCGCTCATCAACCCAGATTCACGTGGCCCGCGCGCGACGCCTCCGCCGAGGAGGTCCTGCGCTGGGGCGTCTCCGAGTTCGGCGACCGCCTCGCCGTCACCACCAGTTTTCAGGCCACCGGGATGGTGATCCTCGATATGGCCGCCTGCATCACCGGCGGCGACGTCCAGGTCTTTACCCTCGATACCGGCCGCCTGCATGAGCAAACTTATGAGCTGATCGAGCGCGTCCGCCGCCGCTACGGCATCGTCGTCGAGATGGTGACGCCCGACCACCGCGAGCTTTCGAGCATGCTGCGCCTGCACGGGCCGATGCTGTTCAAGGACGGCGTCTCGAAGCGCAAACTCTGCTGCGAGATCCGCAAAGTCCGCCCGCTCGAACGCAAACTCGCCTCGCTCGACGCCTGGGTGACCGGCCTACGCCGTTCGCAGGGCGGCGGCCGAAATGAGGTGGAAACCGTATCGCTCGACGAAGAGCACGGCGGTATCATGAAGCTTGCGCCGCTGGCGCATTGGACAGAGAAGCGCGTCTGGGACTACATCCGACGCAACGACGTTCCCGTACATCCGCTTTACAGCAGGGGCTATCCCTCGATCGGCTGCGAGCCGTGTACTCGCGCCGTGAAGCCGGGCGAACCGCCGCGGGCGGGGCGCTGGTGGTGGGAAGGCGACGCGGACAAGGAGTGCGGCATCCACGTTTCGCCTTCGGGCGAGGTGCGCCGGGACTTCGACGTGCTTCTCGAAGAGGTTTTACCCGCGCGGCCGGAGCCGGTGGATTTCGAATCCAGAGCTTGAGCGCGCGGGGCGGTGAGACAAGGAACGAAAAGCAATCATGGAACATAAAGGATTCACGCTCTGGTTTACGGGGCTCTCCGGCTCGGGCAAATCGACCGTCGGCACGATCATCGAAAAGCGTCTGCGAGACGCCGGCGCTAAGGTCGAGGTCTTGGACGGCGACGTCGTCCGCACGAACCTCTCGAAAGGCCTGGGCTTCTCGAAGGAAGATCGCGACACCAACATCCGTCGAATCGGCTTCGTCTGTAACTTGCTGTCGCGCAACGGCGTCATTGCTATCTCCGCCGCGATCTCGCCCTACCAGGCGATTCGCGACGAGATCCGCGCGCAACACGAGAACTTCTTCGAGGTCTACGCCGAGTGCGACTTGGATAAGCTGGTCGAGCGCGACGTGAAGGGCCTCTACAAGAAGGCCATCGCGGGCGAGATCAAGAATTTCACCGGCATCTCGGATCCCTACGAGGCTCCTGAGAATCCGGAGGCGACGTTCAACTCGGGCGAAGAGACCGCCGAGGAGAGCGCCGACAAAGTTTGGGCTAAGCTCGTCGAGGCGGGCTTGATTACGCCCTAAGGCCGGTCGACTTTCCTCCGTGGAGGTCGGCCGCATGCAGTTATGGTCGACCTCCATTCCCACACCACCCGTTCAGACGGCACGCTGGAGCCGGAACGATTGGTTGAGCTTGCGTGCGCTAACCGGTTGAGCACGCTGGCGGTTACGGACCACGATACAGTCGTGGGATACGACGACGCCCGCGCGGCCGCCGCCGACCGCGGCTTGGAATTGATCTGCGGCGTCGAGCTCGGCGCCAAGTTCGACGGACGTACGATCCACGTCCTCGGCTACTTCCTCGCGGGCCCCGCCGACGAGGCTTTTCGCGCACATCTAGACCGCATGGCGGCCACGCGTCGCGACCGCAATCGCCGCTTGGCCGAGCGTCTGCAGGAACTCGGCGTCGATATTCGCTTGGAAGAAGCCGAGGCGCTCGGCTCCGGCCAAACCGGCCGCCCCCACTTCGCTCGACTACTCGTCAAGAAAGGCTACGCGAACGATTTCCGCGACGCCTTCAACCGTTGGCTCGACGAACGCGCCCAGGCCTTCGTCCCGCGGGACGAGGCTACTCTCTCGGAGCTGTGCGAGTGGATGCGCGCCTCGGGCGGCATTCCCGTGTGGGCGCACCCGGGCCGCCACATCAAAGCGTCGCCGAAATCGGCGGGAGAGCTCTTCGCCGAAATTCGCGAAGCGGGCGTGCCGGCGATCGAGTGTTTTCATCGCGATCACACGGTGCACGAGGGCGAAGCCTACGCCGCCGACGCACGTGCGATCGGGATGGGCGTCACCGGCGGGAGCGATTTTCACTCGCCGGGGACTGAGCACGTGCCTCTAGGCGGGCTGCGTCTGCCGGACTCGCTGCTCGAGGAGTTCCGTGAGTGGGCGGCGAAGCGCTAGGGCCGGGACGGAATGCGATCGGTACGTACGCGCCTGCTGAACGGCACCGAGCTACGGGCCGAACTGATCCGGGCGCGCGAATTCTACCAGGAGCTGGGCATCGCGGAAGTGCGCGTCACTTACGACACCGGCTTCGACGTCTACGCGCCCCGCGTCATCCCGACAGCGCGACTGCTGGTGGAGATCGAGAAGAGTCTTGCGGCCGGGACTGTTCAGCTAGGTCCGCACGTGATCGACATCGAGGACCTCGACCACCGTCACAACTACCGGTTCGGACGCGATTCGAACGTCAGCCTCACGAGCGCCGATCCGCAGGTCGTCGCTGAGAGGATGCGCATCTGGCTGGCTGCCGGACTGAAAGGCGATTACGAAGACGACTCCGGCGAGCGCCATTTCTGGGGCGCGGAAGGCGCGGAGCCGGACGACCACGCCGCTGAGCGAGAGCGTCTGCGCTGCGACTCCGCGACCGCTGAGCACCAGCGTTTCGGGAGTCGTCGTGTCTCGGCGGAGCAGTTCCCGTCGGAGGCGACGGCGTTGGCGGAGCTCTTCGCGCAGTACGGCGTCCGACAAGTGCAACTCGTCGTGACCCGGGATGTCAAGACTCGATAGAAACGTCCCCTAGGTTGACTCGATAGAAATGTCCCCTAGGAATCGTCGTCGTCGGGGTTGTGGGAATGTGGGAATCGCCGGAGGCGATTTCCAAGGGGCTGTGGGAAGAGTCGGGAAACCCGTCGAGACGAACCTCGCCTTTGCCCTTCACCGTCCGTAGACGGGTTTTCCGCGCTTTCCACAGCCCCGCCATTTCCACAGCCCTCACTGATTTGCCGCCCGGTTTGCGAAAACGCCTGTTCGTCGCCAAGGATGCTTCGCCGCCGGCGTCACGACGCTCGGAGGGCGTTTCTCGATCTCGGGCGGCGCCTGCTTCGGCGTCGGTTTGGCGATCTCTTCGAAGGCGATCTTGCGCCCCTCATGGACCACATGCAGGCTCTCGTCTCGCCACTGCTGAATCGTCACGCGCGTTCCCGCCCCGATCGCCTGGTTGCGTCGCACGCGCAACTGCAGCCAACGGTTCTGATAGCGCACCACTCGATCGCGACTCACGGCCCGCTCCTGTTCCAGGCAGAATACGGCCCGCAGATCCCGCCGTCGCAACTTCACGTGATAGTCCGACGCCGCAGCCGGCTCGCGCGCGAATCGATTGTTGTGTTCGGCCAGATACTCCTGCTGCAAGTAGCGATTCGCCGTCTCGTAATCGGCGATCCCCAGCAACCGCATCTTCTTCACCAAACGGTCTTGGTGCGTCCCATGATGGCGTTCCACCCGCCCCTTCGCCTCCGGCGACGACGCCGCGATCAGTTCGATCCCCAACTTCCCGCACATCCTTCCGAACTGCGTCTGGGGCGCGATCCCTTCCATCGCTTCGCGCGCCGTCGCTCGCCGCAGATAGACGTTCTTCCAGTCGCAATAGATCGCTTGCGGAATCCCGTACTCGCGAACCCAACGTTCCAGCACGTCCGCCGCCGCCCAGGTCGTCTCCTCGGCGGCGAACAGGCACGTCGCCCGACCCGTCGCGTCGTCGACTAGGTTCATCAGGCAGCCCTTCTCGCCGCGCTCCTCCAGCCAGCGATGATGGCTGCCGTCGAGCTGCAACAACTCTCCGAAGTGCGCCTTCGCTTGGCGTCGTTTGCGATGTGCTCGGCGCTTGCGACGACGACGCCATAGTCCGGCTTCGAGCATCCACCGCCGCAGCGTTTCGTGATCGACTTCGATGCCGTGCTCCGCCGCCAGATGCTCGGCTGCCAGCGTCGGACCGAAACCTTCCGGCTCGCCGCCTCCGTAGCGTTCGCGAACCAACTGAAGCGTTCGCTCGCGCATCTCAGCCGACTTCGCTCGATTCGACCGGCGACCGGCGTTGCCGTGCTGGAGCGTCGCAGCCCCGCCGCTTCGATAGCGTTGCATCAGCCGCTTGGCCTGACGATAGCTTACGCACAGCAACTCCGCCGCTTCGCACAGCTTCAGATCGCCGCTCTTCACTCGGCTCAGCAACTCCCCTCGCCTCAGTTCTTCCTCGCTCATCCACGTCCTCACCACTCTCTGCCTCCTCTCGGAGGCTCAAGACTAGGGGACGTTTCTATCGAGTCCGCAGGGGGACATTATCATCGAGTCGCAACACTCGTCGTGACCCGGGACCACGGCGCCGATAACTCTACCTTGGGGCCTGAACAAACTCTGCCCCTGGCCGAGTTCGTCTCCCATCTCACCGATCGCGTCACGTCCGGTGAATACCGCTACGGCGACGACCACATCGTTGTCACCGACGTCGACGGCGCGTTCGAGCTTCAAATCCGAAAGACGCTGCAAGTCCGACTGCGCGACCGCGTCCTGATGGAGGAAGTACGGGCGCTGTGGATCGAGCGAGGCCTCTCACCGCGCTAGGGCCAGGGCGATGAATATATATATATTCATGTCATCGATACATATTGAATATGTATCGATGACATGAGTTATCTTCCGGGATCGGGCGCACGGGGTTCGTTGGGGTCCAGCCCGCTAGGGGACATGTTCTCTGGACTCGGGCGTAAGTCCTGGAGAATCAGGGCGATATGGCCCTCGTTTCTTTCTCTAGGCGTTGCCGTGCGGTCTGCGGCTGTGCCGCAGGACCCGACGGGGCGCCTTTTGAAACGCCTAACCGCCCTTACTGCGTCAGCCGTGTCGTCTGGTGCGCGACCAGCCGCCACGCTCCGTCCTTCTTGATCCAGGTATGGATCATCATCAGCCGGTTGTCGAACGGCGTCCCCTTCGTCGCCCCGTGCATGCGCACGATCGAATGCGCCACGGCCGCGTCGCCGTGCGCGCGCACGGTCGTCTTCTCGTGCTCGATGCCGTCGTAGCGTTGCGTGCCTTGCTTCAGCTTGCCCAGATACTCTTCCTTCGTCTCGATGATGCCGGTCGAGTGCGCGTAGATCAGATCCGGGTCGAGAACCTTGTCGAGCGTCGCGTAGTCGTGAGCGGCGACGGCCTTGGCCCAGGCCTTTTCGGCGGCGACTAGTTCGCCTTCTTCGTGATGGGCGGCCGCCAGCGGCAGGGCCAGGGCAAGCGCGAGGAGCAGGTTCTTCATAGCCATCACATCATAGCGGGACCGGACGGCTCTGCGGCGAACGGACTTGCGACGCCGGTATACTGTGGGGCTCATGTCACCAACCGCATTGCGCCTCGGGGCGATGATGTTCCTCGAGTTCTTCATCTGGGGGGCGTGGTACGTGTCCGCGCCCAGCTACCTCGGGAAGATCGGCTTTGAAGGGCCGGACATCGGTTGGACGTACTCGGTCGGCCCGGCGGCTGCTTTGATCGCGCCGTTGTTTGTCGGAATGATCGCCGACCGGTTCTTCGCAACCGAGAGAGTCCTCGGCGTACTGCATCTCATCGGCGGCGCGATCATGATCTGGGTCACCACGCTGATGAATCCCGAGTCGCCGATCTCGCCGACGATCATCAACTGGGTCTTCTTCGGTCATACGCTCTGCTTCTACCCGACGCTTGCACTCACCAACTCGCTCGCGATGCACAACGTTCAAGACTCCGAAAAGGAGTTCCCGTTGATTCGCGTGTTCGGAACGATCGGCTGGATCGTGGCCGGTTTGACCGTCGGTTGGCTGGCTTGGACGGATCGTATTGAGATGTTCCATTTGGCCGGCGCGGCGGGCATTGTGATGGGGCTCTACTGTTTCACGCTGCCGCACACGCCGCCGCCTGCGAAGGGTTCCAAGGCGTCGATCGGAGAACTCCTCGGCGCCGACGCGCTGGTGCTCTTCAAGAATGGTTCGTTCCGGATTTTCATCCTGAGTTCCTTCCTCATCTGCATCCCCCTGGCCTTCTACTACCAGTTGGCCGAACGGGCGATCCGCGCCACGGGCTTTGAAAGCACGACCGTAGTCATGACCTTCGGGCAGATGTCGGAGATCCTGTTCATGCTGCTGATGCCGTTGTTCTTCCGGCGGCTCGGCGTCAAGTGGATGCTGGTCGTGGGCATGGCCGCTTGGGTGGCGCGCTACGGGCTGTTCGCTCTCGGCACGCCGGATGAAGTGCGCTGGATGATGATCGCGGGCGTCGTTCTGCACGGCATCTGTTACGACTTCTTCTTCGTCACTGGGCAGATCTATACCGATCAACTAGCCGGTCCAAAGATTCGCGGTCAAGCTCAGGGGCTGCTGGCGATGCTGACCATCGGTCTTGGCATGCTGATCGGCGCCCTCATCGGCGGCAACGTGGAACAGGCGAATACCCCCGAGGCTTTCGGGGCCGCCATGGCCGAAGTGGGCGCGATGGAGTCGCAGATCGCCGCCGCTCCAGCGAGCGAAGCCGCCGCTCTGATCGCCGAGCAGACCGCCAAGCAAATGGAAGCCCTCCAACTGCTCGACTGGCAGACCATCTGGATCATCCCCGCCGTCATCGCCCTGCTGATCCTGGTCCTCTTCACCGCCACCTTCCGCGAAAATCGCGACCCCGCCGCCGGCGACTAGCGTACCTCCGCGGCTAATCCTTCTCCCTCCGTCGCCGATCTGATAGGTGATCAGGAGGTCCAGGCATGGTCCCCAAGTACACGCCCACCGGGGTCGAGCGATTCTTCCCCGAGGACGAAATCATCGTCAGCAAGACCGACGCGAAAGGGGTCATCACCTACGCCAATCCCGTCTTTATTCGCGTCGCCGGCTACTCCGAAGAGGAACTGCTCGGCCAACCGCACAACATCATCCGCCATCCGGCGATGCCCAAGTGCGTCTTCAAACTGCTCTGGGACGTGCTTGAGAGCGGCAGCGAGATCTTCGCCTACGTCAACAACATGTGCAAAGGCGGAGACAACTACTGGGTCCACGCCCACGTCACCCCGACCTTCGACGAATCGGGCAAGATCATCGGCTACCATTCCAGCCGCCGCGTCCCCGAACGTAAAGCCGTCGACGCCGCCGCCGGACTCTACGCCGCTCTGCTCGAAGAAGAGCAGCGCCACGACGACTGGCGCGAAGGCATGAACGCCGCCACCAACATGCTCCTCGGCATCCTCGCGGAGAGCAAAATCGAGTACGACGAGTTCGTGTTTTCTCTCTAGCGGCGAGGATGATGCGCGGCGGAATCGTCTCTCGGGACTAAGTTTCCGCCCATCTTCGCCGATGTGGACAAGAGACAGGAGGCGGGCCGCTTCGTGATTCCCAAACACACTCCCACCGGCGTGGAACGATTCTTTCCTGAGGACGACATTATCGTCAGCAAGACCGACCTCAAAGGCAAGATCACCTATGCCAACAAGGTCTTCTTGGATATCTCAGGATTCTCCGAGGAAGAGGTGCTTGGGCAGCCGCACAACATCATCCGCCACCCGGCGATGCCCAAATGCATCTTCAAGCTCGCCTGGGATACCCTCCAAAGCGGCGAGGAGATCTTCGCCTACGTCAACAATCTCTGCAAGAGCGGCGACAACTACTGGGTCTACGCCCACATGACGCCCACCTTTGACGACGCCGGCGCGATCACCGGCTATCACTCCAGCCGTCGCGTTCCCGAGCGCCCGGCCGTCGAGGCCGCTGAAGCGCTCTACGCCGCTCTGTTGGCCGAGGAGCAACGGCACGACGATTGGCGCGAGGGCATGAAGGCTTCCGCCCACATGCTCTCGGGCGTCTTGGATGAGAAGAAAGTCGAGTACGACGAGTTCGTTTTCTCGCTATAGGCCTTCCAGTCGTAGGAAATATCGAGGTCCACGATGCCCGTCGAAACTCAGATCGAAACTCCGGTCGCGTCCTTGGCCGAACTCAGCGAGGTCGAGAGCCTGCGCGCCGAACTGGACGCCTACCGTCTCTGGGCCGGGCGCATCGCCGACGTCTGCGAGGCGGCCTCGAAAGGCGATCTCGAACCGCGCCTGCTCAGCTGCAAGGAGGGCGGCGACATCGGCCGCATCGTTCACGGCGTCAACCACCTGCTCGATATGACCGACGCCTTCGTGCGCGAGTCCCGTGCCGCGCTCGGCGCCGCCGGCCAAGGAAAGTTCTTCCGCAAAGTCATCCTTCGCGGCATGCACGGATCCTTCCGCGGCGCCGCCGGCATGATCAATGAAGCCGCCGACGACATGAAGCAACAGGCCGCCGCCTTGGCTGAAGCCGAACAGCGGCGCTTGGACATGGCCGACGATTTTGAGTCTCAAGTCCAAGAGGTCTCGTCGCGCGTCGCCGCCTCGGCCGGCGAACTTCGCATCACCGCCGAGTCGTTGTCCGACTCCGCTTCGAAAACCGCCCAACAGGGCTCGAACGTCGAGCAAGCCTCCAACGAGACCTCCCACGGCGTCCAGAACCTCGCCTCCGCCACCGAGCAACTGACCGCCGAGGTCAACCAGGTCAGCACGCGGACGCAGGAATCCAACCGAGCGTCCGAGCGCGCCGTCGGAGCTGTGGGCGCGGCCAAGGAGGCGATGGACGAACTTGGCGAGACGTCCCAAAAGGTCGATCGCGTCGTGCGCCTGATCTCGCAGATCGCCGGCCAAACCAACCTGCTCGCGCTCAACGCCACCATCGAGGCGGCTCGCTCGGGCGAGGCGGGCAAGGGCTTCGCCGTCGTCGCGGCCGAGGTCAAGACCCTCGCCCGTCAGACCTCCCAAGCCACTGAAGAGATCACCGCCCAGATCGAGGCGATCCAGCAAAAAACCGGCCAAGTCGGGACCTCGATCGACGCCATCCACTCGACCATCGACGAGATCTCGAAATACTCGGGATCGGTCGCCGAATCGATCGATCAGATGCGCGAAGCGACCAACGAGATCAGCCGCACCTGCCAGCGCGCGGCGTCGGGCTCGCGCAGCGTGGCGGAGTCGATTCAGACGGTCAACCGCGAAGCGACGGAAGCCAGCGCCAACGCCAAGCAACTGCTCGAATCCGCCGACCTGCTGGCGGCCGACTCCGACTCGCTCCAAGGCGCCGTATCCGGCTTCCTCGCCGAAATCCGCCAGTAACCCGTTGGCCCGCGCCCAACCCTTGTGGCGCGGGCTTCAGTGTCAAGCAACCAAACATATGTGACAAAACGTTCACGGGACATATGTGACACTCGCTCCTTTCCCGTTCGCTCCCTCTTCGCTTCGTTCCGCTGACCCGGGGGTTGAGTTGGATTGTTGAGGGAAGGGGGCGGCCGCCCCCTTCCCTCAACAATCCAACCCTTGACCTCATTCCGGCTCCTCGTCCCAACCGTCGCCCTTCAACGTCCGGCGCAGATCCAATCGCAAGTAGCTCGACTCGCCCGTCGTCAGATCGAACGCACGCACCGTCGTGTTGCGATACGTCACCACAATCCGCTCGTCGATCCGATCCAAGCGCACCCGCTCGTTCGCCAGCGCTCGCGACACTCCCCAACGCCGATTCCCCACGTTCAACTGGCCGCCCGAATCCAACCGCCGCACCTCCGCCTCCGCGCCGTAATCCCACTCCGCCGGCGCCGCTTCGTACGCCTTCTCGCTCGGTCGCCAACGCCGGCTCGGCGTCTCCATCCCCAGCGCTTCATGCGGTCGAATCTCGTTGTACTCCAGCCGAAATTCATCCAACCAAGCCTGCCTTTGCGATGGATCCGACGGCCCCCCGCGCAACTCCGCCGCCAGCTTCAACGTGTTG
>JGI12316J15310_10000163_pt1 | contig 137075 bp, 118 predicted proteins | sample MarCyaLeptolynsp_FD_15310 | JGI IMG/M metagenome (IMG submission 15310)
ACTCTGCCGCCAAGGCAGAAAATTCCAAATTCAGCATCGCCGACAAACATTGCCCCCCGTTCGTACAGGTCGGATTGGAAGGATCGTTTGTCGAAATGGGCGATCACCGCCCAGGAAAGACCTGTTCCGCCTAGTATTTTCCCACCTGCCGAGGCCACAATGCCGGCGACCCTGGCTTCAGATGAAAAGGGAGGTCCGAACACCACAACACGGTTTGTGCGCGGAAGGGACTGTGCAAGAAACAAGGCCAGAACCGTAAACAACACGAAACCGCAAAGGACGCTTTTGTCCCAACAATTCAATATTGCGTCCCCATTCACCATTTCGTGAAATTATGGGGAATTGGAAAACAAATTCTAAATTCGCGGGACCACTTTCCTGTTTACGGATATTGGGACTATTGCCGAAGAACCCGATAAATTGCTTCAAAGAACCCGTTCGGCCCACCTGTCCGGTCAAGACCCGGAAACAAAAATCACGCGGACTTACCGTGTTTGACTACGACGCCCCATGCGCCGCTTCGTGAAAGCCGGCGCATGGGGCTTTTTTGTTTTGGAGTCCCTGTTGATCCAAGGATTGCCGCCGGGCCGGATTGGAAGCGCCGTTGACCCCGTTGCGGTCCCGGTCCATTAATTTGGGGTCAATGCAAAGGATGGTCATCAAACATGTGCTCGCCAAACGACTATACGATTCACGGAGCGCACCATCACTTCGGGTGGGACAATTCATTCCCGCCGGTCGAGACGGTGGCACCGGGATCAACGATCTTTTTTGAATGCCAGGATTCTTCTGCGGGACAACTGGCCCCGGACTCGACCCTCGACGATGTCGTCAATCTGGATTTCGGCAAGATCAATCCGGTCACAGGGCCAATTTATATCGACGGTGCGGAACCAGGCGACGCCGTCAAGGTGACCATCCGCCAGTTCGAGCCGTCAGGTTTCGGATGGACCGCAAACATTCCCGGCTTCGGACTCCTGGCCGATCAGTTTACGGATCCGGCTCTGCACGTCTGGAAGTATGACCCCGGCACCATGGGGCCCTCATTGTTCGGCCCGGGAGGCCAGGTGCCGCTCAAGCCTTTCGCCGGTACCATCGGACTGGCGCCGGCCGAGACCGGCCTGCATTCCATCGTGCCGCCCAGGCGCGTTGGCGGCAACATGGATATTCGCGATTTGTCGGTCGGGGCGGAGCTTTACCTGCCGGTCGAGGTGGCTGGAGGATTGTTTTCCATAGGCGATACCCACGCCGCGCAGGGGGACGGCGAAGTGTGCGGCACGGCCATCGAAAGCCCCATGAACGTCACGGTGACGCTTGATCTTGAAAAGGGCGCAGACCTCAAAATGCCGCGCTTTACGACGCCGGGCCCGGTGACCCGCCATCTTGACGAAAAAGGCTACGAAGTAACCACGGGAATCGGCGAGGACCTGTTCGAAGGGGCGCGTGCCGCGGTCAGCCAGATGGTGGATATGCTTTCGGGACGGTACAAAATGGCACCGGTAGAAGCCTACATGCTGTGTTCGGTTTGCGGCGATCTGCGCATCAGCGAAATCGTCGATCAGCCGAACTGGCTGGTATCGTTCTATTTTCCGCGCATTGTGTTGGGTTAGGGCAAGGCCGCGGACGCCGCAGAACATTCTGGCGTCCGCGTCGGCAGGTCCTATTGGAACGTGTATTTCAGTTTGGCGAGACCGAACAGGATCGGCTTTTCATCCGCATGGGTGAAGTCGCCCGTTGGTTGCAGCCAGGATCGGTCGGATGCCTCCTGCCATTGCAATTGCAGGTCTTTTTCGGTTTTCTCGGCCCCGCCAATGACCTTGCTGGGCGAAAAGTTCAGATCGACGGAAACTTCCCAACCGTCACCGACGCGCCAGGCCTTGTAATAGTTCACATAGAGGTAGAGGCTGACCTCGGACCACTTTGTCGGCGACGGCACGGCGAGGCCGGCAACGGAATAGGCGGTGCCTGATGATCGTTTCCAGCTTTGCCCGGTCAGTCCGTAGCCGAGTGATTGGGTTTCGAAGATGGCCCCGGCCGGAATCGGAACGATGCCGAACAGCCGGTAATTCATTTCGAAATCCACGGGTGCCTTGCTCAGCGGTTTGTCAATTCGTGCCAGTGATGGCGACGACATGGAGATCCGGGTTTGCAGAATCCGGCGCAGCACCGGAATCTTTTTTATGATCGCAAACTGCACCAGTCCGGACAGGTCAAAGCCTGGCCCCGATAACTTGTCGATCAATTGGTCCGGCTTGCCTCCATTCGCGACATCGGCAATTCCGGCGCGCGCCAATTCCGTAAAATCGTAGCGCAGCTTCAGTTTGAAGTTGGCATGCACGGGGCCGTATTTTGTCGAAATTCTGAGCGCCGGGTTTTGCAGGGAATCAATCGAGAGTTTCGGTGCTTCCGAACTCACATGCAGTTGCAGCACGGTCGGGTCGACCAGGCCTTGGGGATATTGGGAATCGTCGATCGACAGGCGCAACGATCCGTTTAATCGTCCGGTCTTTGTATCGATCTCGATCAGCGGATTCTCGATGCGTGTAATCGTCGTGTTGCCGGCGCTCGGACGTGATGGATCCGGGGTACCGGGAGCAACCCCCTTGCCGACAACCTGATCGGCGTGGGCAAGCCGGATCTTCGATCCGTCGAGGCGGGCACTGGCGCTCACGGTCTTGTCATTCTGATGCGGTTGCTTGCGACTGATTTGCGCAAGCACGTGCGCGCTGATGCCGCCGAGCGGCGTAATCGTGATATCGCGGAGCTTGGGGGGATTCTTCGCCAGGTACGTTTCGAGGTTTTTGGCTGCCTGTTGAAGCGGCGTCGGCTGCAAACCGCGCTGCGTGCCGTTTCCCATCTGTAACTTCCTATCTTGTGGATCTGCAGTCCACAGGCGCCGGAACCAAGGAGGCAATGCCTGCCACGTATTTCCAAGACAGGAATAATTGTCTTGTTCCGCGGGCCGAACAGTCCGGTCGTCAATGAATTTGCATCGGGCCTTGCCCGGTGTTGTGTTCCCCGACACATATGCATCCACGTCGATGTGCACAAACTCGTAAAAACCGATAGAATTTCCGCCGCCTGTTATTGCCTTTTCCGGCCGACAGCGTTGATTTCGATTTGAGGAAACAAGCATAAGGATCTGATTTTTAGCCTCGAATCATTGGTGTTGCCAGGGTGTCACGCGAAGGTCCGTGGCCCGCAAAGCGATCGCGCCGTTTGTGACGTAAATTCACCCGCTCTGAACGTTTCGGCCGGTTAACCGGCTGCTTACTCCTGGCACTCGCTCGAGGCAAAAGTGACTGAGAAGCACATTTCGGCAGGACGGATCCAGGCGTTGGTACGGCATCTTTCATGAATGCCCGGGCTCGAAATCGTACGATACTTCCGTTTTGGCATTGGGGAGGCTTCCTAGTGCGCGCGGTGCCATCCTTCTTGGCCAACGAGGGGCACAAAACGCACCTCACAAAGGTTTTCCTGCCGGAGGTCCTGACCTTCGCCCCTGGTAACACGGACCAGGGTTTGAAACGTCTCCGCCGGACCGACCGGAATGACCAGACGCCCGCCGATTTTCAGCTGGTCACACAGGGGTTGAGGTATGCGCGGTCCACCCGCAGTAACGACGATTGCATCATAAGGCGCGCGCTCCGGATATCCCTTCGTTCCGTCACCATTTATGACAGTCACTGTGTCGTAACCCAGTTCCGTCAGGACCCTGCTTGCCCTGTCGGCCAATTCGGCGACGCGTTCAACGGTGATGACCTCGGCGGCAATTTCCGCGAGCACTGCGGCGGCATATCCAGACCCCGTTCCAATCTCGAGGACCTTCTCCCCGCCCTTGAGCCCGAGCGCTTCTGTCATCAGTGCGACAATATAGGGCTGCGAGATGGTCTGGCCGCAGCCGATGGGCAACGGACCGTCCCGGTAAGCAATCCATCTTTCAATGGCCGGCACGAATTTTTCTCTTGGAACTTTGCGCATTGCCGACAACACGAGCGGATCATCGATGCCGCGCAAGGCAAGCTGATCCTCAATCATACGAAGGCGACGGCGTTTGAAGGACATGGCTTTGACGATAATCGGTGTTTGGCACATCCGGCGTCAACCATTCTGTTTGCGCTGGTCCGTTCCGGTTCTCGACACGGAAAAGAGTGACGGCTATGTTTGCCGACAGACCCGCCATTTCGATGAATTTCGCAGAAGAATCCGTATGAACACCCAATTGATCGACTATCAGAACCTTGTCGCCGGAAAACGCAGAAATGCCATCGGTGAGGAATGGATCGACAGCTACAATCCTTACGACGGCGAACCCTGGGCCCGTATCCCCCGATGCCAGGAGGAAGATGTTCACGATGCAGTCGGCGCCGCAAAAAAGGCACTGAAGTCATCCGAATGGGCTACGATGACGCCGACCGAACGCGGCAAATGCCTTGCTCGCCTGGCCGCGCTCATTGAGGAACGTGCGCCGGAATTCGGGGCTCTGGAAACCCGGGACAACGGCAAGCTGTTCGCCGAAATGGCGGCGCAGGCGAGCTACCTGGCCGAAAGCTACCGTTATTTCGGCGGATTGGCCGACAAGATCGAGGGCCGCGTCCTGCCCATGGACAAGGCGTCCAAATTTGCCTTCACCAGACGCGAGCCGATCGGTGTTATTGCCGCGATCACGGCGTGGAACTCCCCGTTGCTGCTGTTGGCATGGAAACTTGCGCCGGCACTGGCCGCGGGCAATACGGTGGTCATCAAGCCGTCCGAACATGCATCGGTTTCGACGCTGGAATTTGTTTCGCTGTTTGCCGATGCCGGATTTCCCGACGGTGTGGTCAATACGGTGACCGGATATGGACATGAGGCGGGCGCGGCGCTTGCTGCGCATCCGGATGTCGCCAAGGTGGCGTTCACCGGCGGCGACGCAACCGGTGCAAAAATATATGAGGCGGCGGCACCGACATTGAAACATGTCGGCCTCGAATTGGGCGGCAAATCCCCGAACATCATCTTTGCCGACGCCAATATGGAAGCGGCTGTTATGGGCGCCGTATCCGGAATTTTTGCCGCGTCAGGGCAGACATGCATTGCCGGGTCGCGGCTTCTGGTCGAGCGATCGGCACAAAGGGAGGTGACCGAGCGGCTGGTCGAGGTGGCAAGATCTGCAGCGATGGGAGATCCCGCGAAACTGGAAACCCAGGTCGGGCCCGTGACAACCCGCCAGCAGCGTGCGCATATTCTCAACATGATCGAGGCGGGCAAATCGGAGGGCGCCCGCTGCATTCTCGGAGGCGGTGAACCCACCGCGCCCGATCTCGCGGCCGGCTGGTTTGTCGAACCGACGATTTTCGACGGGGTCGACAACGCGATGACGATTGCGCAGACCGAAGTGTTCGGACCGGTCCTTTCGATCATTCCGTTCGACAGCGACGACGAGGCCGTCGCGATTGCCAATGATACGCCCTATGGTCTGGCCTCCGGTGTCTGGACCAAAGACATGAGCCGGGCGATCAAAATGTCCAGCGCGCTGGAAACCGGAACTGTCTGGGTCAATACCTACCGCGCGGTCAGTTTCATGGCACCGTTCGGCGGATTCAAACGATCGGGAATCGGCCGCGAAAACGGGCAGGAGGCAATCGACGCCTATCTCCAGACCAAAACCGTCTGGATCGAGACCGAGGAAAGCACCGCCAATCCGTTCGTGATCCGGTAGCCCTGGCGATGGACAGTTTCGATTACATTATTATCGGCGCCGGATCAGCCGGCTGCGTGTTGGCCAATCGTCTCAGCGAGGACGGCAAGACAAGCGTCTGTATTCTCGAGGCCGGCCCGCGCGACTGGAATCCGTTTATCCATATTCCGGTCGGGTGGATGAAGCTTATGACGTCGCCGACATTGAACTGGCTTTATGAAACCGAGCCGTCGGAATGGACGGGAGGGCGGCGAATCCAGATTCCGCGCGGCAAGACGCTGGGCGGGTCCAGTTCGATCAACGGCAATATTTTCAACCGGGGCGCTCGCATGGATTTCGACCACTGGGCGCAGCGGGGAAACCGCGGTTGGGGCTATGAGGACGTGCTGCCGTTTTTCCGCAGGCTCGAGCGCCGCATCGGGGAGGGGGACGACACCGTGCGCGGTCGTGATGGCCTGCTGCCGGTTACCGATTCCGATTGGACTCACCCGATATGCGACGCCTTCATCGAGGGGGCCTCGGAACTCGGCATACCGCGCAATCCCGACTATAATGGCCCGTCGCAGGAGGGTGTCAGCTATACCCAGCGAACGATCTTGAACGGACGGCGAATGAGTTCGGCCCAGGCTTTTTTGAAGCCGGCGAAATCAAGACCCAATCTCCACATCCGTACCAATGCGCATGCGATCGAAATCACCTTGCAGGGAAAACGCGCCACCGGCGTCACCTATAGGACCGGCGGTCGCAACGGGGCCGTGACCTCCCTGCGGGCAAACCGTGAAATAATTCTGTCCGGTGGCGTCATCAATTCCCCGCAATTGCTGCAATTGTCCGGGATTGGCAATCCGGACCATCTGAAATCCATCGGGATTGATGTGGTGCACGCGTTGTCGGGGGTCGGCGAAAATCTGCGTGACCATTACACCCCGCGATTCACCGCACGCGTCAAGAATGCCGAAACTATCAACGAACGCACCCATGGTCTGAAACTCGCAGGAGAGATTACCCGCTGGTTGTTGGGCCGGAGCTCGGTCATGTCGTTGCCGGCGACGAGCGTCTACGCCTTCTGCCGTTCCGATCCGGCGCTGGATACCAATGATCTCCAGATTACCTTTACGCCGGCAAGCTACAAGGAAGGCGTGCAATCGAAACTCGACGATCAACCGGGCATGACCATTGCAGCGTGGCAGCAACGTCCCGAAAGCCTCGGTTTTGTGCGGGCGAAATCGGCAGATCCCTTCGAAAAGCCGGAGATCCAACCGAATTACCTCGCCGAGGAATCGGACCGGCAGGTTCTGCTGGCAGGAATGAAGATTGCTCGAAAGCTTTGGCGCACGACACCGATGCAACACTATTTCGACGGTGAGATTTATCCGGGCAACGCTGTTGAAAGTGATCAGGATCTGCTGGAAACGGCCCGGGAACGCGGTACCACAACGTTCCACTCCATGGGGACGTGTCGGATGGGTCCGAAAGAAGATCGCAACACCGTCGTCAGCGACCGTTTGCTAGTCCACGGGCTGGAAAATCTGCGTGTTGCCGATGCCTCGATCATGCCGGCCATGCCGTCGGCGAACACCAATGCCTCGACCTTGATGATCGCAGAAAAGGCAGCGGATATGATTCGGTCGAGCTGATTGTCTCCAGACCCTGGTGCGGATCGGGATGGAACCGCTTTAGGCCTCGCCTGATCGGGTGGAACCAGCGTGCTTGAAGGTAATCGAGAGCGCCGCCAAAGCGCTGAGGACTAGAAGGAAATCCTCCCAAATCGAAAGTTCGAGCGCCAGATAGGCCGTGATGAAAACATAGGCGGCCGGCAGCACGGACAGTGCCTTGCTGATCGTTCCGGGCGCAAGGCAGAGGATGGCAAGCGTGAACACGGCGATCGGTGCAGGCGCATTGCCGATCAACTGCGCGTTTGGCCATGCATGTCCCATTTGTGCCGCCAGCAAAGGAAAGAAGATCAGGCAAACGGCGATGACCATGCCGGATGTCCAGCTTTTGTTATCGGCAACCATGCGCAGCGACAACGGGTTCGGGATCAGGGCGAGCCCCGCCAGAAGCGCGGCCTGGACCAGGAATACGATCTTGAATATCCAGGCCGGCCAGAAAATATCCGCCATCGCCTGACCGTAAAACACCGACCCGCTCCAGCACCAGGCAATCGACAATATTATCGGTATCAACCGGTCGCCGATGCGCGGAGATTTCATGGCAAGCACAACGACAAGAATTGCCAACGCATATCCGATCCAGGTCGCGGGCCAGAAGGTCTGATTGAGATCGGCAAAGAGGCTGAAATAGACCTCGTTGGAAAATGGGATCATCAAGTGCTGCTCCTGCCTCATGTCGCGGTTGATCGGCTTCGATCAACCAAAACGAATTGCACAACATTGGCGATACGAAAGGGTGCGCATATCCGATTTCATGCGACATGCCATAATGTTGCGGCACCGCTCTAACATTCCTTCGGCAGGGGATCTTCCTGTATTTTTGACGCGGTTCACAAATCCCTGACGAAACGGGACATGCGGTCGCGCATTTTCTGATCCGGAAGCGGTCCGAGCGCGGCGCCCATATTTTCCCTCATGTGTTCAACTTGCGACGTAGCGGGAATGGCGCAGGTCACGGCCGGGTGCGAGATCACGAATTTCAGGAAGAATTGCGCCCAGGTGCTGCAGTCAATATCGGCAGCCCAGTCGGGCAGGGCGTGACCCGAGACATGATCGAACAATCCGCCACGCTGAAAGGGACGGTTGACGATGACACCGATCCCGCGTTCGCCAGCAAGCGGCAGCAGCCGTTGTTCCGCTTCACGGTCAAGCACATTGTATGTCAGTTGCACGGTATCGAAGGGTTTGGAGGTCAAGGCCCGCTCCAGATCTGCATGCCGCCGACCATGGGATGTCGTTATGCCGAGCGCACCGATCCGACCCTCGGCTTTCCAGGTCGTGAGGGTCTGGTAGTGGGTTTGCCAGTCCAGCATGTTGTGGATCTGCATGAGATCAAAGGCGCGCCCGTTCCAATAGGCCTGAGATTGATCCATCTGGGCGATGCCGGCGTCGCGCCCGCTGGTCCAGACCTTGGTTGCCGAATACAGTGTTTCCGGGGTCCCAAGCCTCTTCAGTCCGTCTCCGATGACGTCTTCGGACGATCCGTACATGGGCGACGAATCGATCAGACCGCCCCCATGGGAAAAGAAGGTTTTCAACACCTCCGTGCGCGCTTTGCGCAAGGTGCGGTTGTTGCCCACGTTGAAGGTTATCCAGGATCCCATCCCGATAACGGGGATCCGATCGCCGGTTGACGCGATCGCGCGCGTTCTCGCGGACCCCGGTGCCGCCAGGCTGGCGCCCGGCAGTCCCGCCAAACCGCCCGCGGCTGCCCCGACCATGGCAATGACCGATCTTCGATCCGGATTCGCAATGTGTGGCTTCACGAATATCGTTCCCTTCAGTTTGGATCCAGTTATCTGCAGTAGGTGTCCAGCCATGCCGTCCGGTAGCCGGAGCGTGTCCAAAGGATGGGAAAGAAACTCTCATCCATCCGGTCGGTCCCGGCCAGCTTGTACCGGTTGTAAATCGGACTGTGTCCGCGTTCGTCGAAGGTTGCCTCGCTCGACATGCAATGGGCGACAACGGATCGGCGCGGCAAATCCCCGTGATTGTCCCGGGATCCGTGCCAGATCCGGCCGTGGTGCAGAACAATGGAACCGGCCGGCACCTCGATCGGGAGGATGGTGGGGCTTGCACCGACCGCGGCGGCGGCCCCCATCATATCGGCAAGCGGATCTTCCGGCGCATGGAATGCGCCAATCGGCGGCGCCAGGGGCCAGCGATGCGACCCGGGGACGTATTCAATGGTTCCGTGGCCCGCCCTGGTATCGTCCAGGGTCATCCAGCAGGTCATCATCTCGTTCGGTCGTATCCAGCTTTGATAGGAATCGTCCTGATGAAATCCGAGCGGTTTGCCACCTGGCGGTTTCCATAACACATTGTCCTGGTTGATCCGCGCTCCGGGCCAGTCGCGGAGCCGCGCGCACATTTCGCCCACCCATTCGGCGAGCACCAGCGCAGCGATTGTCCGATCGGATTTCCAGCCGTTACAGATCTGGCGTGTCAGGGCCTCGGCATCCCGTCCGTCGCGCCAGTTCCACTCGTCCGGCTGCAGGCCTGTTTCGAATTCCCCTCGAAACAGTTTTGGAAACCGTTCGCGCGCGGAAGCAATCTGATCGGCATCGAGGACGTTCTCAATGACGAGGAAACCCTCACGATTGAATGTTTCGATGCTCTGTTCATTCAGCGAGCGCATTGCTGGGGTGTGCCTGAAAACCCTGGGGTTTGTCCAGTCAAATTCCGTTGTTGGCCAAGTGGAGCAAAGCATGATTGCGTCCTGTTTTACACAAGACAACCGTCGGCGGCGTCCACAATTCAGCCGCAATCGGTGACAAGCATCGACAAGCCTGCCAAACTGGCGGCCGATGCCTATGCCAAAACAAGAGGGGTGGCGATCCGATGGTTTCCGACCGACATGTCCGTATCGCCCGCAAGATATTCGACGCCAATCAAAATCGTGAGCGGTTTCAACCGCTTCGCGATGATGATACGCCGGAATCGTTGGAAGCGGCCTATCACATACAGGATGAAGTCCATCGTTTTTTGCAGGCCGAAACCGACCTGGGGCCGATCGGTGGGCACAAGATTGCCCTGACCTCCGCGGCTATTCAGGAACTCTGCGGTGTCACGCAGCCAGTCTATGGAAGCATATTTGCTAGTACGATCCGGCGGTCGCCCTGTGTTTTGAAACTATCGGATTTCATGCGTCTTGGCCTCGAATTCGAAGTCGCTTTCGAAATCGCTCGCGATGTCATGGCCGACGGTGCCCCCTACGACACGCATTCAATTGGCGACTATGTCCATTCCTGCATGCCGGCCTTCGAACTCATCGACGATCGGATCGCCGATTATGCCGATCTTGACGCTGCCTCGATCCTGACCGACCGCTGCTGGTGCGGGGGCATCGTGCTCGGCAAACCGGTGTTGGATTGGCAGGATCTCGACCTCGCCCGCACTCCGGTGGATTTGCGCTGGAACGGGGAAACCGTCGATCGGGCGGTTGCAGGCGACGCTCTCGGGCATCCGCTGGCCGGCCTCGCATGGGTTGCAAATCATCTCGCCTCCCGCGGCCGGATCCTGCGCCAGGGCGAAGTGGTCATGACCGGCAGCGCGCTGAAGACGCGTTTTGCCAAGCCCGGTGATGCCGTTGTCTATTCGATTGCCGGGCTGGGAGAAGTGTCCCTGCGCGTGGAGCCCTGACCGAGGTCTCTTCCCCTTCTGACGGCTCCGTCCGGCAGGGCGGGAAGTCTTGCAGCAGGGTTGCGGGATTATTCGGTTTATGTCGACATGCCTGCCTGTGAACTCTGACTTTCGCCTCTTGCCTGAAGCTGGTTGTTTTGCCGGTTTGGGGGATCGTGTTTGCGAAAAAATGGAGCGTGTGTGCAGATGCACGACGCGCATCCATGAAAGGGACGGAGACTTGCGGCAGTCGTCTGATGTCCATGAAACCCATTACATTCCAGGTGGTTCGAAGCGATCACGAGTTCGTTTGACAAGGGACAGTCATTATGTTTGCATACAAATGAATTTTCAAATGCCGTGTTCCAGATGAAGGCTCGTTCCGGGGAGGGAGGCCATGGATTACGTAAGAAACGCCTGGTACGTCGCCGGATGGTCAAGCGAGTTCGATGAATCCCTTCGCCGCGTGACCGTGCTTGAAGAACATATTGTGATGTTCCGCACCGCATCGGGTCATGTGGCAGCGTTGGAAGATCGGTGTCCGCACCGGTTGCTGCCTCTGTCGAAAGGCAAGCGCATCGGCGACACCATTCAATGCGGTTATCACGGCATGACATTCGATGCTTGCGGCAAGTGTGTTCGCATACCCGGTCAGGAGAATGTACCCGCATCTGCATACGTCGACGCCTACCCGGTCCACGAAAAGCACGAGATTGTCTGGATCTGGATGGGCGACAGCGGCCTGGCCGATCCCGCTGACATCTTTGATATGCCGGAATTTTACGATCCGGCCTGGGATGCGCATCAGGGCGGACAATTGCATCTCAAATCCCACTACCTCAATGTCGCGGAAAACCTGGTTGATCCGGCCCATGTCAGTTTCGTTCACCCGACGACACTCGGTAACGCCGCCAGCGAAAACGTTCCCGTCCACGTCTCCACCGAGGGCGACGTGATAACGGCCTGGCGCTGGATTCGTGACGCCCCGCCGATCGGCTTTTTTCAGAAGTTCGGCGGTTTCAGCGGCAATGTGGATCGCTGGCACTATTATTACCTGCACCTTCCATGTACGGCCGTAATTGACTTCGGCAGCGTCGATACCAAGGCCGAACTGGCTGAGGAAGACCGGGGCCAGGGCGTGCGCATTTTCGCACTGCACTTCATGACACCGGTTGGACCGGAATATACGATTGATCGCTGGATGCACCTGCGCAACACGGCCACCAACGACGATGCGGTTTCCGCGCAAATGGACGCCTTGTTCGAAATCGCGTTCAACGAAGATAAGGAGATCCTCGAAGCCGTTCAGGAAGAGGAAAACCGACCTGCCAGGCGACGGCCGATCAGGATCGCCATCGACAAGGGGCCGAACGTTTATCGAAAACGGATCAATGATCTGATCGAGCAGGAGCGAACCGAAGATCTGGGGGAGGCGGTTTCGCCGTCCTTCGTCTATCATGACTGAATAAATTCAATAACAGGCAAATGCGCCAACAGGGGAAATCGAAATGATATCTAGAAGGACATTCACGAACACGTTTGCCGGACTGACTTTGGCGGCAGCCATGACGGCGGCGCCGTTTGCCGGTCAGGCCGCGGACACGATCAAGATCGGCGAGATAAACCACTACAAGCGCATGGCCGCCTTCGCCAATCCATACAAACATGGCATCGAGCTGGCGCTCGAAGAGGTCAATGCGGCCGGTGGAGTCCTTGGCAAACCCTTGGAATTCATCTTTCGCGACGATCAGGGCAAGCCCGGCGAGGCCGTCAAGATTGCCGAAGAACTGATGACCCGTGAAGGCGCGGTCATGCTGACCGGCACGATCTTCAGCCATGTCGGTCTGGCAATCGCATCCTATGCCGGCGAAAAGGGCCATCTCTATCTTGCAGCCGAACCGCTTGCCGATGCGCTGGTCTGGGCCAAGGGGAACAAATACACCTTCCGGCTGCGGGCATCCACCTTCATGCAGGCCTCGATGCTTGCCGAGGAGGCCGCCAAGAACCCGGCGAAACGCTACGCTACCATCGCGCCGAACTATGCCTATGGCAAGGATGCGGTCGCAGCCTTCAAGACCGCGCTTCTCGCCCTGCGTCCGGATGTTGAATTCGTAACCGAGCAGTGGCCGGCCCTGTTCAAGATCGACGCCGGCGCCGAAGTTCAGGCGATCGAAGCCGCGAAACCCGACGCGATTTACAATGTCACCTTTGGCGGCGACCTTGCCAAATTTGTCCGCGAGGGGTCGACCCGCGGTCTGTTCCAGGATCGGTTGGTTCTGGGGCTGTTGACCGGCGAACCGGAATATCTCGATCCGTTGAAAGACGAAGCGCCGGAAGGCTGGATCGTGACCGGCTATCCCTGGTACGACGTCAAGGACGCCGCCAACAAGGCTTTCGTCGATGCCTACCAGGCCAAGTTCAACGACTATCCGCGCATCGGCTCTCTGGTCGGTTACATGACGGTGCAGTCGATCGTTGCCGCCATCACCAAGGCCGGGTCGACGGAAACCGAAGCGCTCGTCGCAGCCTTCAAGGGCTTGAAACTCTCAACGCCGCTCGGTGAAATCACCTACCGTGCCCAGGACCACCAGGCCACAATGGGCGCATTTGTCGGCACCACCGCCCTGGCCGACGGCAAGGGAATTATGGTCGACTGGACATACAAGGACGGCGCCAATTACCTGCCGTCCGACGAGGAAGTGAAGAAGCTGCGCCCGGCATCGGATTGATCCCTGCTTTCAACCGAGAAAGCTGTTCCGGCGGGTCCTGGGCCCGCCGGAACAAAAGTCCCTTCTTTCTGCGTTTCCGGACATAACCAATGGGTCTTTTCGTTGCACAGCTTCTGACCGGGCTTGCCAATGCGGCGGCGCTGTTTTTGGTCGCGTCTGGATTGTCGCTTATTTTCGGTGTCACCCGGATCGTCAATTTCGCGCACGGCTCCTTCTACATGCTCGGCGCATTTATCGGCTATTCGATCATGCAGGTGCTGCCGGGTGCGATTGGGTTCTGGGCTTCGATCCTGCTCGCCGGCCTTGCCGTCGGTATCATCGGCGTTATTGTCGAGATCTGCGTTTTGCGGCCGGTTTACCGGGCACCGGAACTGTTTCAGCTCGTTGCCACATTCGGAGTCATCCTGGTCATTCAGGACGTGGCTCTGTTCGTCTGGGGCGCCGAGGACGTGCTTGGGCCGCGGGCACCGGGATTGAAGGGGATCGTCCGCATTATGGGCGAGCCGGTCCCGCAATATGACCTGGCGCTGATCGCGATCACGCCGTTCGTCCTGTTCGGGCTCTGGTATCTCATCACCAAGACCCGGGTTGGCATCCTCGTGCGGGCCGCGACGCAGGACCGGGAAATGGTCGGAGCGCTGGGCGTCAATCAGGCCTGGCTGTTCACCGGCGTTTTTTTCCTCGGCGCCATGCTTGCCGGTCTCGGCGGCGCCATTCAGCTGCCGAAAGGTGGCGCCGACCTTCTGATGGATTTCAACATCCTGGCGGCGATTTTCGTCGTGGTGGTGATCGGAGGCATGGGCTCGCTTCCGGGAGCGTTCATAGCGGCTGTCCTGATATCCGTACTCAACGTGTTCGGCGTGCACTATCTGCCGCAAAGCACGCTCGTTCTGATGTTTGTGGTCATGGCCGTGGTTCTCACGGTTCGGCCCTACGGATTGCTCGGTCGTGAAGAAGTTGCCGGCGAGCACGGCCAGGTGGGGGAGCCGGAACAGCCGATCGCGCCCTTCCGTCAACGCGGCCGCATCATCGTCGGGCTGATTATTCTCGCTCTGGCGCTGGTTCCCATGTTCGCCGGGTCGTTCATTCAGGTCCTGTTGACGGATGTGATCATCTTTGCCCTGTTCGCCGTCAGTCTGCATTTCATTCTCGGTCTTGGCGGGCTTGTGTCCTTTGGTCATGCCGCCTATTTCGGCGCCGGTGCCTACGCGGCGGCGCTGATGGTCCACTACATCGATACGCCGATGGAACTGACCTTTCTGCTATCGCCGCTGATTGCGGGCTTCCTTGCCGTTATCATCGGCTGGTTCTGTATCCGTCTGACCGGTGTTTATTTCGCGATGCTGACGCTCGCATTTTCCCAATTGCTGTGGTCGGTGGTTTTCCAGTGGGGAGAACTGACCGGGGGTGACGACGGAATGGTCGACATCTGGCCCTCGGAATGGGCATCCGGTTCCACGGCCTATTATTATCTGACAATGGTGCTCGGGATTGGCGGCATTCTGGTTCTGCGTCACGCGGCCCACGCGCCGTTCGGTTATGCGCTACGCGCGGCGCGCGACAGTGTCCGTCAGGCCGAGGCGACCGGGATCCACACCAAACGTGTGCAATGGGTGGCGTTTTCCTTTGCCGGCGCGATGGCCGGATTGGCCGGCGTGCTGTTCGTCTTTTCCAAAGGCAGCGTGTTTCCAACCGAACTTGAAATCGCCAAATCGTTCGATGCGATTATCGTGGTGTTCCTCGGCGGTGTGAAAACCCTGTCTGGAGCTGTCGTCGGCGCCAGTACGCTTGAACTGGTCAAGGATGTGCTGACCCGATTCGAATATTGGCGCCTCACACTCGGCCTGTTGATCATTCTCGTGGTGATCCTCGCGCCTGACGGGATTGTCGGTGGATTCAACCGCCTCGGCGCGCGCCTGGGTCTGACACAGAGACAATCGGAGTGAGGCCAATGACCCCGGTTCTGAAAGTCGAGGGATTATCGAAGCAATTCGGCGGTTTGCATGCGGTTCGCGATGTCAGCTTTGAGCTTGCCAAGGGCGAACTGCTTGCGCTGATCGGCCCGAATGGTGCCGGAAAGTCGACCTGTTTCAATATGCTGATGGGGCAATTGAAAACCAGCGCCGGCCGTGTCGAACTGAATGGCGAAGACATAACCGGGCTGCCGCCGCGGGTGATCTGGCGCAAGGGCGTCGGGCGCACCTTCCAGATCACCGCGACCTATCCGACCATGACGGTGCTGGAAAACGTCCAGATGGCGATCCTGTCAGACCGACGCCGGATCTTTTCTTTTCTGCCCTACGCCACCCGTCTTTATCGTGACGAGGCGATGGCTCTGCTTGAGATGGTCGGCATGGCCGATCAGGCGGACCGTGCCTGCGCAATCCTGGCCTATGGCGATCTGAAGCGCCTGGAACTGGCGGTGGCCCTGTCCCACGATCCCAACCTGCTTTTGATGGACGAGCCGACCGCCGGAATGGCGCCGTCGGAACGCATCGCGCTGATGGGCCTGACGGCGGACATCGTCAGCAAGCATAATCTCAGTGTTCTCTTCACCGAGCATGACATGGATGTTGTTTTTGCCCATTCCCACCGGGTTATGGTGTTGAACCGGGGGGAACTGATCGCCAACGGTTCGGTGGAAAGCGTGCGTGACGATGAGCGGGTCCGCGAGGTCTATCTTGGCGGCGGCAAGGTATTCGCCGCTCAGGACGGTACGGAGAACGCCAATGCTTGAGCTTTCGGGTGTTAACAGCTTCTACGGCAAGGCGCACATCCTCAACGATCTGGGATTTTCGATTTCGACCGGTGAAGTTGTTGCAATCCTTGGCCGCAACGGGGCCGGCAAGACCACGACGATGAAAACCATTATGCAATTGGTGCGGGCGCGAAGCGGCACAGTGAGGTTCGAGGGCAAGGACATATCGCGTTGGCCGGCTTACCGTGTTGCCCAGGCCGGTTTGGGGTATGTGCCGGAAGAACGACGTATCTTCACCGATCTGACCATTATGGAAAACCTTGAAGTCGGCCGGCAGAAGCAGCGCGACGGATTTCCATTCTGGTCGATGGAACAATTGTTTGAGTTGTTTCCAAACCTGCGCGAACGGCGCGACAATCGCGGCAAGGCGCTGTCCGGCGGCGAACAGCAGATGCTCACGATCGCCCGTACGCTCATGGGCAATCCGAAACTGCTGTTGCTGGATGAGCCCTCGGAGGGGATTGCCCCCGTGATTGTGGAGCAGATGGCAGAGACCATCCAGCAATTGAAGGCCCAGGGCCTGACTGTATTGTTGTCTGAACAGAACCTGCACTTTGCCAGGCTGGTGGCCGACCGGGCGATCATCATCGAAGGCGGTTCGAAGCGGTTTGACGGATCCTTTGAAACCCTCGAGGCGCAGCCTGAAATTCGCGATACCTACCTTTCGGTTTAATCTCATCCCGTGCGGGATTTCGTTATCAATCCAATTCGATCCTTGGAATGTGTGGCGGGCCAGGACCCTGTAGCAGCACCGCGAGGTATGAAGACAATCGCTTGCGTCCGTCTGTGTGTCGGTTCAGTCTGGAGCGACAATGGATGCAGATCAAGGAGCATAACCATGAAACGAACGGCGATAAACCCGTCGCAATGGGGATTGAATTTCCAGTTCAACCAGGCCGAACTGGTCGAGGGGACGTCGAAAACGCTTTATGTTTCCGGCCAGGTCGCTCTAAAGGACGATCCCTCGTCACCCCTTGGCATGAGTGTGGATCATCCAGGCGACCTTGCCGGCCAGTTGGGTGTGACGCTTGCCAACATCGACGCCGTGCTGGCGGGCGCTGGCCTTGAAAGGCGCAACATCGTGCATGTCCGGCTCTATACCACCGATATCGATGCGTTCCTTGAGAATTACGGGATTTATGCCGAATGGATTTCCGAAGCCGGTATCAAGCCGGCAAACACTTTGCTGGGTGTTGCCCGCCTGGCGCTTCCCGAAATGATGGTCGAGATCGAGGTGACCGCAGTGGCATGACGGCTGCCTCATCGCAATCCTGATACATCACAACGCCTTGAGTCTTCATGGTTTCGTGGTCTAACATCGTTATTGCGGGGCCAGCACTGATTTCACCGGGAGCGCATCGGTTCAGGTTGAAGCGTTTGCAGCTGGCAGCCGTCGACGGGGCGGGGAAAGATGACTTCACTGGCAGCGGCCGAGCGGCCGAAAGCGGTTTTGTCGCTGGACGGCGGCGGGGTGCGGGGGACGATAACCGTCGCTTTTCTTTCCCGGCTGGAGGCTTTGCTGCGCGAGCGTGATGGCGATCCGGCGGCGCGGCTATGTGATTATTTCGATCTGATCGGCGGGACATCGACCGGCGCAATCATTGCGACGGCGCTCAGCCTCGGTCTTACAACGAAGGAAATCGAAGAATTTTATTTCAAACTGGCGCCGCTGGTCTTTCGTCGATCATTTTTCCGCCTGATCGGCGTTCAGGCGGTATTTGACGAAAAACAGCTGAAGAAAGAGGTTCTCGGTGTCTGCGGTGAACGGACACTGGATTCTGAAGACCTGAAGACCGGACTTGCGATCGTCATGAAACGCATGGATACCGGCAGTCCCTGGATCATCACCAACAATTCGAAGGCGCCGTACTGGAATGATGCCGACGGTGGTGAGCACATCGGCAATCGTCATTTCAAGCTGGCCAATCTGGTTCGGGCCTCAACGGCGGCCCCGCACTATTTTGCGCCTGAAGAGATCTCCATCATCGACGGGCAGCCGCCCGGTCTGTTCGTGGATGGCGGCGTCACGCCGCACAACAATCCGGCCCTGGCCCTGTTCCACCTGGCGACGATCCCGGACTATGGTTTTGAATGGCCGGCGGACGCGGAGAAGCTTTTGATCGTATCAATGGGAACCGGCGGGTTCAGGCCCCGCCTCGATCCGGTCAAAGCACGGCGCATGACGGCCGCGAGCCTGGCGATCAAGGCGCTTGCCGGCATGATTGCCGATGCCGGGACCCACGTTTTGATGCAGATGCAACTCATGGGCCGCACGGATACGCCGTGGGTGATCAATTCGGAAATCGGCGATCTCGACGGTTATTGCCTGCCGCAACAGCCGTTTTTCACGTTTCAACGGTACGACGCACGGCTTGAAGCTGATTGGCTCGCGAAGGAACTGGGCATTCACCTGTCGGATAAGGCAATCGAAATTGTCCGAAAAATGGAGGATCCCGAGGGCATTCCGGTAGCCTACGAGATCGGTTGCGCCGCAGCCGATCGATATATGAAGGCTAACCATTTCAGTCTGTTGAGGCGGCGCACCGCGAAAACCGGCGGGTCCGGAACTCAAGGCGGCGTCGCACAGACCTGATCTGTTCTACGGCAAGTCGAGAGCCCGGGCTGCCTGGATCTCCCGCCAACGGGCAACGTCGTCGCCGTGAAGCGAGACGAAGTCCCTGGCGCACATCATGACATGACGGAAGCTGGTCCGGTCGCCGGCTTGATGATCCTTCGACAGAGCGTCCAGCCGATCCAGGATGAGCTTCGACCGGCCCGCCTCGGTTTTGAAACTGGCCTGGATCCGAATGGCGAAGATTGCTGCGCCGCAGGCGGGAAAAAAGGCCAGCATCGCCGCGATGATCGGTGAAATCCGGTCCATGATGTCCGGAGCTGCGATAGCGGCGACCATGGCAAGTGAAGCGATCGTCATTGAAAGGATAAAGAGCAGCAATCCGATGCGCCCGAGACGCCGTTCCATTTTAGCCATCAGAGACTGGTTTTTGCGATGATAATCGGTCTGCCCTTCAAGCGAGTTTTGCAAAGCCTTGTCGAAGGTGCCAACAACATTGTCGGGCCAGGTGTTTCGCGCCGATAAAGCCTGTCGTGCTGTCCTGTCGATAAGGATCTCGCTCCATTTCCTTGCCCCCTGATCATGACCTTGGCGTCGGGACAAAAGGCAGGAGGCTGCCTGCGGCATGTCGGCGATCAGGCGCAACTGCTCTGCAAGGTGACGGTATTCCAGCCATTTTTCCTGCCAGCGTCCCTTGGTGGCCGCTGAATAGCTGACGACGATCGTGATCGTCGCAGCAAACTCGATCCCGAAGGCAATGGCCTTGGCTTCGGGTACCAGAAGCACGAGCAATGCGGCGGCGACCGCGACGATCGCCGAAAGGGCAAAACGACCGACAAACGACGAGCGGAACTTTTGCGCATAAAGCCCGGCAAGGGCGTCGGCCTGGTTTGCACGGTCCTGCGCGGATCCGGCGGCGGCGGTCGCGCTGTCGGAAGGTTTGTGAGACTTTGCCGCGCGGCGGGGAAGGAATTCTCCGGTTCGTGGAATCCGGCCGGCCGTAACCATCAACAACAGGGGATATTCGGTCCGGATCAACATTGCAGGCAGCCGTTCACGCAAAAAGGCGTCGATTTGGGCTTGGGTAGCAGCAGCCTGCTCGTCTGAGACGTCCAAGCCCATGAGGGCTGCAATCCCGGTTTCATAGGGCCGTGTGAGGCGGCAGGGATCGACAGTCAGGACATCGGCCCCCGGAGCGAAGCCGCGCCAGAGAACGCGCGCCTGGTCCGGTTGCGCGCTGGGGGGGATGGCGATGATGGCAAGCCCCGCCGCCAGCAACCGCAGCCACGCCGCCGGAAGATCGTTGTCATCTTCCGGAACCGCCTGCTGGATAATCAGGCAGTCGGCTGTCGCAAGAATCCAGTCGTTTGGCGTGAAGGGGCCGAAATCACCACCTTCGGTTGGGAAATCACGCTGCAGGCGCCGGACATTTGGGGCGTGTTCCGTCGTGCCCGTCTCGCAGCGGGCAGGTTGCAGCAACACTGCTTGCATGCTTTCGATGGCAATCCGTTGCGCGAGATCGGCAATCAGCGCCGCGACGCCGGCGGGTGCAGAAGTGGGGACTGCATCGCCGTTCACCTGAGGCGGCCACAGGGCAACAAGATAGTCATTCCCCTCACGCTCGGTCACATGACCACCTCACGATGCCGGCTGGCAAACAAACGGAACATTGCACCCTCTATTCGGTTGAAAGGGGATCCTGGGCCCAATTTCCGTCGATTGCCGGAGCGGACTCAGTCGACCCCATCCGGCGGCCAGATGATCATGCTAGGCCATCGCGTTCGCGAGAGAAAGGTCAAACGCACATTGAAATCCATGATCGTTCAACACGCTAAAACCTACTCAGAACGCAAAACCGTGCGCGGCGTCAAAAATAGAAATTTAACGGATAAACGGTAAGTAAAGACAAGACACGCAAGCAAGCCCGGTATTGGGGATTAATTTGAACTGTCGAAAAGGCAATCAATGTCCACGTCGAAAACGTTCTCCGCTCTGACATCTCAGGTATTGCGGGCGATCTGTGGTGCGGTCAGTGTCTGCCGGGGTGTCGAGACAAACCGGGTCCGGACATCTCCGTTCGAACATGTCGAACCGACGCCCGACATCAAGATCGGCAAAATCCGCGAATTTGCCCCTGCCATTGTCAATCTGCCGGTGACGGCGGCGCACCTGATCGCCAATCCCTCCCGATAAAGGTCTGACACAGATGCGAGTGCCCGCGATCACCTACGTCCGTATGCTTGTCGAACAAGAAGTTCGGGGCCGTGTGAGCCGGTTTCGTGCCGTGCCAGGACCGATCTGGATAAGCTGTGCCGGGGCTTCTCGATTGGAACCGGCCAAATACAGAACGCGCCATCACAACCGCCGGGACCAGAATTTCATCGTTTGAGGCCAGACCCATGCGTGCATTGTTGTTTTTCTTCTTCGTCTCCGGGTTTCCCGCGCTGATCTACCAGATCATCTGGCAACGGGCCCTGTTCGGTATTTTCGGATCGAACATCGAAGCCGTCACGCTGGTTGTAAGTTCCTTCATGCTGGGGCTCGGGCTCGGCAGTCTGGCCGGCGGAAGCCTGTCATCGCATCCCCGCGTCAGGCCTTTGCTGCTGTTCGGGATCTTCGAACTGATCATCGGCGTCTTCGGCGTCGCCTCGCTTTCGATCATCGCGCTGGTCGGATCCGTGACCATCGGCGTCGGGGGGGCAGGGACCTTCATCGTTTCATTCCTGACCGTGCTCGTCCCGACATTCCTCATGGGTGCAACCTTGCCGCTGTTGCTGATGCATCTGGTCCGTCGCAACGGTGAAGTCGGCCAATCCGTCAGTCTGCTTTACTCCGTCAACACATGGGGCTCGGCGATTGCCTGTTTCGTCGGCGCTTATCTCGTGTTTGGCGCACTTGGGATGCAGGGATCGGTCTATCTGGCAGCAGCGATGAACATCGCGATCGGAATTGCAGCCATTGTCGTGGCGTTGCGCGTCGGGACGCAGGATACGGCAACCGCCGAACCGGAGACCGGACCCGAAGAGGCGCAGGCCGATGGCCCGAGGATGAAAATGCCGGCAGCCATCCTGCTTGCCGGGTTTTCCGGATTTATCGCGCTTTCTTATGAGATCCTGTGGACGCGCGCCTTCTTTCTGGAATTTCAGGGCAAGGCGCTGGCCTTTCCGATCGTGCTCGGCCTGTTTCTGGCTGGAATTGCGCTTGGCGCGAGCCTTGTCAGAAGCAGAATAGACGATTTTAGGGACCTGGTGTCCAGATGGCACCTGTTGCCGTTCGCAGGACTGTTTCTGTTTGCCAGCACTGTCAGCTTGATGGTTATCCCGGCGCTCATCGGGTTCGGCCCGGCAAGCCGGGGCGTTGCCGCGCTCGTGCTTGTCGTGTCTGCCGCCGCTTTCGGTGCGGTTCTGCCGCTGGTCAGCGAAATCGCGGTTGCTGCGGGGCGCACGTCCGGTTTGGGTGTCAGCCGGATCTATGTTGCGAACATTGTTGGGTCGACGGTGGGCACCATCGTCACCGGCCTGGTGCTGCTCGATAATTTTTCCCTGCCCGAAGTGGCGGCGGCCTTGTTTTTGACCGGCCTTGGCGTGTGCTGCGTGCTGATGGTCTTCCAGCCGGTGCGCCTTGTCCGCTATGCCGGGTGCGGCGTCGCGGCGCTGGCCATTGCGCCGCTTGCTGTTGCTGGCACGCCGATCCTGCACACCGGCCTTTATGAAACCCTGCAATTCCGCGACGCGATGCCGAGTGGTTTCAAATTCGCCAATGTCGCCGAAACCAAGAGCGGCGTGGTGACCATCACTCCGGACCGGACGGTCTATGGAACCGGCGTCTATGACGGAATGGCCGAAATCAACCTTCTGGCCGATCGCAACGGCCTGTTTCGCGCAACCGCGCTGGCGGCCGTGCATCCCTCGCCGAAACGGGTGCTGGTCATAGGCCTGTCGTCTGCGGCCTGGACCCAGCTTCTCGCCAACATGGAGGGCGTCGAACATGTCACCGCCGTGGAGATCAATCCGGGCTATCTGCACCTGATCGCCGATTATCCGGAACTGCGCTCCGTTCTGGACAATCCCAAGGTCGACATCGTCGTCGACGACGGCCGGCGCTGGCTGCGCCGCAATCCTGATGAGCGTTTCGATCTGATCGTTGCCAACACAACTTTCCACTGGCGTGCCGGGGCCAGCAATCTGTTGTCGGTCGAATTTCTCAACCTGGTCCGCCAACATCTGAGTCCGGGCGGCATCTACTATTACAACACGACCAGTTCGGAAGCGGTGCAAAGGACCGGAGCCAGCGTCTTTCCGCATGTCGCACGGTTTGAGCATTTCATGTTCGCCAGCGAGGATCCGATTTCGTTCGATCGCGGGCGCTGGCTGGAGGCGCTGGAAAACTGGCGCGTCGACGGCCGCCCGCTGCTCGACTTCAACCGTCCCGATCATCGCGCGCGAGCCCGGACGATCACCTCCTATGCCCAGCGCGTCGGCCCGGTCAATCCGGACGACGAAATGCAGTTTGCCGTCGAGTTCCGCGACTCGATCCTGCAGCGGACCGCCGAGGCCACCGTCATCACCGACGACAATATGGGCGCGGAATGGACGGCAACCTTTCTGCAATAAAAGGCCCGCCGCGAGCCGGCGGGTCTGAACGCCTCAATAGCGTTTTTTCACATACAGTTCGTCCGGCAGGGTCTGGCGTTCATAGTCCGGATTGAAGACCCGGTCGGGCAGCGTGACCGGCTCGTGGGGAACGTCCGTATAATTGATCTGGTCGACGAAGTGGTTGATGCAGTTGAGGCGGGCCTGCTTTTTGTCGTTGCCCTCCACGATCCACCACGGCGCTTCGGGAATGTTCGTTCGCGCCAGCATTTCCTCCTTGGCCTTGGTATAATCCTCCCAGCGCACCCGGGACTGCAGGTCCATCGGGCTGAGCTTCCATTGTTTCATCGGATCGTGGATCCGCATCAGGAAGCGCAGTTGCTGTTCCTGGTCGGTGATGGAGAACCAGTATTTGATCAGCGTGATGCCGGACCGCACCAGCATGCGTTCGAATTCGGGAACGTCATTGTAGAATTGTTCGACCTGATCCGGCGTGGCGAACTCCATGACGTTCTCCACCCCGGCGCGATTGTACCAGGAGCGGTCGAACAGGACGATTTCGCCGCCGGCCGGCAGATAGGGCACGTAGCGCTGGAAATACCATTGTGTCTTTTCCCGGTCGGTCGGGGCGGGCAGGGCGGCGACCCGGCAGACGCGGGGGTTGAGGCGCTGGGTGATGCGCTTGATGACACCGCCCTTGCCGGCGGAATCCCGGCCCTCGAACAGGATGACGATCTTGGCGCCCGTCGCCTGCACCCAGTCCTGCATCTTGACCAGTTCGGCCTGCAGGCGCAGCAATTCGTGAAAATAGGCGCGGCGCGGCAAGGCGGATTTGTGTTTCAGGTCGGTGATGGATTGCAGTTCGCGCGCGATCCGAAGATCGTCGATCTCCATTTCCAGCTCTTCATCGAAACTGTCCTGCAGTTCCGCATCGATCCAGCTGATTTTCCCGTCGTCCCGATCTGCGTCGTCCATTCCCTTCCATCCTCCTTTGCGTTCGAATCACCGGAGTTTACCGCATTTGGCGCGGATCCGGTTTGACGCAAGCGGCACTAACGATTGGATTTGACAATTGAACAATGCCGGCGCTTCGGGAGCGCGGCAGGGCGCGTCTCACGGTTTTTCGGAAACAGGAAAACGCTCAGGTGCCCGACTTTATTTCTCTCCGCAAGGTTTGACGAACCCGTCTGAACAGGTGAAGGCTCAAACGACCGTAAAGTGCAGATCCGAAGTCTTGGTCGCCTCCATGGGGACGTGGGTCTGCAGGATCGGAGGGTCGCTGTTGTTCGGGTTGACCATCAGTTTTTTAACCATCGTGCCCTGCCGGGACGGCGTTTTCCTTTCGACGATGCTCAAAACGGTGACAGCAAACAAACTTGATGCTTTCCGCATCGTCGTCTCCACATCGACGGCGTGTTCCATGCGGGGGCCGTTAACGACTTCTTTGGGCAATGACGACCAATCAGGGGCACATCCGCGCGAGATCGGGCGGGTTGTGTTCATGACATTTTTGCGGTTGACGCAATGTTCGGACAAATCGCGGAGTAGACTAGGAGTAATACTAGTCTTGCCAATACTGATCCGCTTTCTGCAAGACAACAAGCCGACGGTCTGATATTTGGATATGAACCAAGCCCAAGGGGGATTCCGTCATAGAAACCATCATCATCCTTGTTGTCGTTGCCGTGCTCGCCTTTTATGTCATCGGCATCTACAACGGTCTGGTCAAAGCGCGCCAGATGGTCGAGGAAGCCTGGAGCGGTATTGACGTCCAATTGAAGCGCCGCGCCAACCTCATTCCCAACCTTGTCGAGACCGTCAAGGGATATGCAACCCACGAATCCGAAACGCTCGCCGAAGTGACGGCCATGCGCACCAACGCCCAGGCCGTGCCGGCCGGCGATGTTGCCGGACGGGCCGCGGCCGAAGGGCTGCTCGGACAGGCGATCGGACGGCTGATGGCGGTCGCCGAGGCCTATCCCGATCTGAAGGCCAATCAGAACTTCGCCGAACTGCAGGACGCGCTGGAAACCGTCGAAAACGAGATCCAGATGTCGCGCCGCTATTACAACGGCGCCACCCGCGATCTGAATGTGCGCGTGGAGAGTTTCCCTTCCAATCTGGTCGCCAACAATTTTGGGTTTCAGAAGGCCGAGTATTTCGAAATCGACAATCCGCAGGACCGCGCGGTTCCGGATGTGAAGTTTTAGATTGTATGGAATCCGGGCCCATGGGCATTTGAATGTTTAGATCGTTTGGTTCGGCCATGAAGTTGATGTCCCGGTTTGCTGCCGCGATTTGTCTGCTGGCCCTTTCTGTTGCCGGGACCCATGCCGCGGAGGCGATCAAACGGTTCACCACGCTGGTCGAGGTCGCCGTCGACGGTTCGCTGACGATAACCGAAACCATTCGGGTCAACGCCGAAGGCAATCAGATCAAGCGCGGCATCTATCGCGACATTCCGGTCCTGTTCGAGGACCGGGAGGGCAAACAGCAAAAGGTCGATCTGGAAGTGCTGTCAATCCAGCGCGACGGCAACGCCGAACCCTATTTCACAGAGAGCGGGTCCAACTTCCTGCGCATCTATATCGGCGACAAGGATGTGTTTCTGCCGGCCCGTGAATATGTCTATGTGATCAAATACTGGACCGATCGCCAGATCCGGATATTCGACACCCACGACGAGATATACTGGAACGCCACCGGCAACGGCTGGGATTTCCCGATCAACGAGGCGAGGGCAATTGTCGTCTTGCCGCCGGGCGCGGTTGCGCAGGACACGGTGTTTTTTACCGGGCCGCTGGGGTCAAGGGACAAGAATGCCAGGGTTCAACTTGAAGACGGCGGCAATCGCGCCGTGTTCGATCTGACGACACAACTCGGCCCGAGAGAGGGGCTGACGGTCGCCGTCAGCATGAAAAAGGGTGTCATCGCCGCGCCGAGCGAGGCCCAGAAAAGCCGCTGGTGGTGGCGCGAACATGGCGCCGCCGTGGTTGCCCTGGCCACTCTGGTGATCGTGCTTCTGTATTATCTCTGGGCCTGGAACCGGGTCGGACGCGACCCGCCAAAGGGGGCGATCGTGCCGCGCTGGGACGCGCCGGACGGGATTTCACCTGCGCTCACCGCCTATATCGAAAAGAAGGGATTTTCCGGCAAGGGATGGGACGCCCTGTCGGGTGCGCTGATCAATCTGGCGGTCAAGGGCTATGTGATCCTCGACAATGAAACCGACGATCTGATTATTCAGCCCACGGGCAAGGCGGTCGACCGCGATCTCCCGGTTGGTGAGGCGGCGCTGCTCAACAGGATCGCGGGTGGGGGCGATTTCTATGTCACCAAATCCAATTCCTCTGCGGTTGCGACCCTGCAAAGGGCGTTTACAGGCGCCATCGAGCGCGAGCACCGCTCGGAATTCTACAAAGCCAATATCGGATGGATCATCGGCGGTGCCGCGCTTTCGTTGATCGGACTGCTTTCAATGCTCGGCTTTGCCGAACTTGACGATGAAACCATCGGAATCCTGTTCGTCGTGCTGGTGCCCGGTGTCATATTCACCTTTGTGTCGGTGTCGATCGCGCGGTCGTTCGCCAGCTCGCGTGGCTTGATAGGAAAGATCAAGAACGTTCTCTTCATCGGTATTTTGGGGGCCGTGGCTCTCCCCAATCTCCTTGTTCACGCCTCCAGCTTCGTCTTTGAGCCGCGTGATCCGATCCTGTTGGCGACCATAGCCAGCATTCTCATGGTCAATCTCCTGTTTTTCTTCCTGATCGGCGCGCCAACGCCGATCGGCCAGAAGATGATGGACGGCATCGAAGGGTTGAAGACCTACCTGCAGTTGGCGGAGGCGGACCGGATGAATCTGGCTGGCGTGCCGACCATGTCGCCGCGCCATTTCGAGACCCTCTTGCCCTATGCGGTGGCGCTCGGCGTCGAAAAACCCTGGTCGAACGCTTTCGACAATTGGCTGGCCGCGGCGACCGCGACCGAGGCCTCCGGCTATTCGCCGCACTGGCAGCGCGGCATGCATTCCAGGGGGCAATCGCTCGGCAACAGTTTCGGCGCGATCGGCCCCTCCATGGGGGACAGTTTCACCGCGTCGATGCCAGTGCCGAAATCCTCCTCCTCCGGTTTTTCTGGTGGCAGTTCCGGCGGCGGAGGCGGCGGCGGCGGCGGTGGCGGTTGGTGACAGGCAGCGTTGTTTTTGCGTTTGAAAGTTAATGCCTTTGATAAAATTGCGATGCGAAGTATATTTTGATGTTTACCCAAATTATTGAAGTAAGTTGAAATAAATAAAATTGCGTGTTTTTCTATCCTGTACTTGTTGTGGGTGCAGGTTGGGGGAAGAGTATGCGTTTCAAGTCCGTCGCGCAAAATCTCATGCTGATATGCGCGAGTTGTTTGATTTTCGGGTTGGCTCTGGAATTTGTGGTCTTCCGCTACATCCTGTTGCCAGCCGACCAGCCGCGCAACGAGTTCGTCAACGGCGTGATCAAATACCGGGCCAATCAGACTGGCGTCGACCGTCTGGGGAATGACTACGCGCATCCGTTTCAGATCAATGCCGATGGCTGGAACAGCGGCCACGCCGATTATCGCATTGAGCGCGAACCGGGTGTCGAACGGATTGCCATCATCGGCGATTCCTACGTCGAGGCATTTCAGGTTCCCTACAACAGCAGCCTTGCCGAACGGCTGGAAGCCAATCTTCAATCCGCCGGACGCAAGTCCGAGGTCTACCGGTTCGGGATTTCCGGTGCACCGCTCAGCCAATATCTGCACATGCTGGAACGCGAAGTCCTTGCCTACAAGCCGGACAAGGTCGCCGTGCTTCTGGTCCACAACGATTTCGACGAATCCTTCCGTTTCGTTTCGGGACGCTACACCTCGTCCTACCGCAAACTGGTCATCAAGGACGGCGCGGTTGCAGGGTATGTCGAACCCGAAGCCTATCAGGGATCTTACGAGCCACTGATCCAGACAGCGACCTACCGCTATCTGCGCCTGCGCCAGGGGCTCAGCCTGGGCCCGGTGCGGCAATTGCTGCTTGGCGGCGGCGTCGGACAGGATTACGCCGCCAACATTTCGATCAGTGCGGTGCTTTCCGAACGCGAAAAGATCAATGTGGCCGTGGACCACGTGATGCAACGGTTTTCAGAATTGTCCAGGGAACACGGATTTGAAATCGTGTTCCTGATGGATGCGGACCGGGGCGCGATCTACGGACATGCCCGCGAGGATCGGCAAGGCGGTGTGCTCGCTCTCAATGAGATCGCCGCAGCGGCCGCAAAGCGATATGGAATGCCCTTTATCGATCTGCATCCGGTGTTCAAGAACGACTATGCCCGCCATGCCCGTCAGTTCGAATACAAGCGCGACTGGCACTGGAACCAGCACGCCCACGATCTGGCCGCGGCCTCGCTGACGAACTGGGTGGTTCCGCCGGCGAAAACCGCCGGGCTGGAAAACAAATAAACCGAGATCCTTCACCCAGGAATTTCAGTTGGAGATTTCAGTTACGCGGCGGATGCGATAAGTCATCGCCGCGCCTGAATCAAAAGACCATGACGGTCATGGATTGGCGCTGATACTGGCGGAAAGGTCCGATATCTGCTCTGCCAGATAGGCGTCGTTCTCCTCGGACGAGGCGATTTCCAGCCAGTTCCTGGCATATTCGTGATTCACCTCAACGCCGCTGCCAAGGACATAATGGGCCGCAATCATGGTTGCGCTTCCCGAGCCGAGAACGGCCTGCAGGCCATAATCGTAAACGAACATGGCATCGCTGTTGTCTGCCAGGTAGGCCGCGGTACGACAGAATTGCAAGCCGGGCACAACCAGGTTTCCATTGCCGAAGTTTTCCTGTAGCACATTGGCGACATTGTCCGGGCCGGCCCTGATCGCCCTGTCGGCGACGTCCAGACATTCATCCCGCATCGGCGGCTCGAGCTCGCCGTACAATTCGGTATAAGTCTGTTCGGACCGAACGGCTTCGCCATATTGCAGGGCAAGCACCGAGCGCGCGATATCGTTCGCATCGCGCCTTTCTGGAGCGGATTCCTCCTTCGAACCGGGAGCCTCAAACACCGCATAGTTGCTCGGTGTCTGTTCAAGCGGCGTGTAATCGGCCCCTTCCTGCATCAGCGCTGCAATCTCTGCGGACATGGTGGCAAGCATTTCCGAACGGTCGACGCCTTCGACTTCAACCAGCGGTGCTGCGCCGGCAGCGACGGAGCGGTTTGCCTGATCGATCCAGTATTTGGCGCGTTGAAGATCCGCCTTGATGCCGATGCCGAGTGCGGTCTGCTGGCCCAAAAACTCCGCAAAACCGGCATTGCCGGTACCGAACAGAAGAGCGCTGAAAAAATAGCTGTCCTCTAGGTTGCCGTCGGCAAGGGAATGCAACAGGCAGGTTTCTCCATTCTTGCGATGGTCGGCCCGCACCGTCCGGGCGCCGTACCGGGCTGAAAGCGAAAGCGCGAATTCCTCGATTGGCAATGCCAATGCATCGTCAAGGATGATATTGGCCTGATCGCCATAGGCCTCGCAGATTTCCGTTCCCGATATGGCTTTGCCGGCGGCGGCAAGATGCTGAAATGTCGAACAGAATTCGATCGGCAAGAGTCGCACGGAATTGCGGAATGCCAACGTTTCCGCGCCGACATTGGCAATGCGGACTTCGTGCCGCCTGCAGAATGCCGCGATTTCACCCGTCAGGGCAGGCGCTTCGTTCGAGCTTTTGATCTCCGAGTTGGATCCCACATTGATTTTTGCGATTGGTCGGAAGCGGGCACTTTCTTCGGCTGAGAAGGCGTTTTCGCTGGATTTCGGTTTTTTCGGTCCCTTTTCCTCCTCGTCAATCACGGCCTTGGCCACGGTGTACAGCTTGGTCGCCTGCGCCTTCGTCAGCGATCCCGTTTCCGGGTCGCCGAGCGCTCTTTGAAAGGCCTTTACAGCCGCGCGCGTCTTGCGACCGATCGCCCCGTCGATCGGTCCCGGATTCAATCCGATGACCGTAAGCGCCGTCTGGATCGTCCGTGTGTCGGCGCGGCTGTATCGCGCGCGGCTGGATCTTCGGCCTGATCGTTGGCGGGAGCTCTTCTTCCGGACCGTTTTGCGGCGATTGTAGTACTTCCGCGATTTACGGCGCGCTTTGGTGCGGACGCATCCGCCGATCCCTCTGATATTGACACAAAAGGATTGCGCTTGTGCGGTTGCCCCGAAGCCGGAAAAGGATTCGAACGACCAGGCGGTGGCGGCGAATGTGAAAACAAGAAACAGCCTGAACATTTCCGTGCTCCGTATCGATTGGTTCCGGTCGGTCAGTTCGTGCCCGTCATATCGGGCACTGTCTGTCGGTCGTCGTGTATTCCATGTGATTTTTGAACGCCATGTCCTTGATGATCTCCCGGGAACTGTAGGCGTAGGCAAACCGTTCACCGCGTTTTGCAAGCCCGGAGAAATGAATGCCGACAACATGTCCGCACATGTTCAATATCGGAGAGCCGCTGTTACCGCCTTCCACCTTGGCGCTGTGCTGCAACAGTTCCAGTCCGTTGTTTTTGGCAGGCAGAAGGCTTTGAATGCCACCTTTGGCAATCGTGATTGATGGGGCGGTCGCCAATCCCTCTCTGTAGCGCTGGTAGTTTCTGTCCTTGTCCAGCGTGTTGGCCCCGGGATAGCCCCAGACAAAGATATTGTCGCCGCGTTCGGGCGCGCTTGAAATCGTCAGATTGTGCGGAGACCGGTAATTGTGAAGCTGGATCAGCGCGACATCCAAACCGGCAATGTAATAATTGTAGCAAACTTTGTTGGTGTTGCAGTCGTATTTGTAGGCCTTTGGCGGGGAGGCGACATAGATCACTTCACCGCTCTGCCTGCCGATCAGTTCGTTGACGACGAAAACCTTTTTTCGAACCTTTGCCCGCAAGTCGGTGTCGAGGAACGAGACGACGTGGGCATTTGTCATGACGATGTTGTCGGCAATGAAAAAGCCGGTACCGTGCCCGCCGGTTCCGTCATCGACAAACACGGTCAGGCTCTTGGTGTAGTTTTCAAGCCGTCGCAGATACTTCTTTTCACGAAACGTGTTCATGTTCTCCAATTGCGCGACGGTCATTTCCGAGAACGGATTGCCGGAGGACGCACCGTTCTGATCCATGGGCAAGGCTTCGCGCACGGGGTGTCCGGTTTCATTTCGGCGCGTTTTGATGGTCGGAACCTTGAACGTTTCAAAGGCATTGAATTTCCGGTTCCGACGTTCGTTCGGCTCCTGTTTGCGGACCGATTTCCGCCTGACAATCTTGCCCGGGGTCTTGCCGGGTTCGGCCTTCGTATCGCGATTATTCACGCGGCGCTCGCGCACGTCTTTGCCGGATTTCGGTTTGAAGACAGTCGCCATATCGAACACCGGCGCCTGCCAGTCCGGATTCGCCGAGACCCACTTGTCCAATGCTTCGCGAATTTGAGAAATGTCGAGACCGTTGTGGGCAATACCACGTCGCAACGCCAGTCCTGGAGGGCTGGCCAGATGATCCTTCACGATCAGAGCTGCGATCTGGTCGATGAGGCTGCGCAGCTTTGCCTTTTCAGCTTCATTTTCGGCGCCGTCAATCTTCTTGTTTAACGACAGCGCGTGCGAGAACAGCCTTATTCCCTCCGTTCGGCCGGCCTGCGCAGAAGAGCCGCCAACAAACAGGAATGAAATCAACGCGATGAGCAGGTATCGGTAGGTCACACCCAAGACCTTTCTCCTAGCTTGCCGCATTTTTGTGTGTTTAGGTGGAAATTGATAGTGTCAGGAGAAGATAAATATTACAAGGGGGAGTGCGTTATGACAAAATTGAGGCGTTTGTTTATAATTATACTATCTCTGTTTGTTGTTTTGTTTCCTGAAGAAAATTTGGCGCAGTCAAACAAAAGTGAAATATTCGGATTGATTTCCGGTGGTGTCGGCGGAACCTATGCGCAGTTTGCCCAGAACATTTCCGATGTGACCTTCGATCCGGATGCGTTCAGGGTGCTGCCGATCCTAGGGCGCGGATCACAACAAAACATCCGGGATTTGAGCACCATATTGGGGATTCACGCCGCAATCGTGCAAAACGACGTTCTCACGTTTTTTAAAAATGAAGGCAGTATCAGCGACATCGACGTCAAAATTCAGTACATCACCAAGCTTTACAACGAAGAGATCCATTTCCTCACAACGTCGAAGATCGAAAGCGTCAAGGAGCTCGACGGCGCCGTCGTCAATTTCGGGCGCAGCGGCAGCGGGACGGCGATGACCGCGGCAATCATTTTTGATGCGTTTCGCGATCTCGGCGTCGAAGTTACGCCGGCCAACATGCCTGACAATGAAGCGCTGGACGCTTTGAAGAACGGCGTAATCGACGCCATGGTGAGCGTTGTCGGTAAACCATCCAGTTTTTACCAGAAGATCACAGCATCGGGAGATTTGCGGTTTCTGCCTGTGGAACTGACGAAGGCGCTCGAGGAGAATTATGTCGAAGGCGAGTTCACCCATGCGGACTATCCCAACCTGATCGACACGGACGAGGTCGTTCCGACGATTGCGGTCGGAGCGGTCCTGGCTGCCTACAGGCCGCGCAGCAAATCGTCTCGGGCCCGCATGGGCACGTTTGTGGAAAGCCTGTTTGGGTCCATAGAAACTCTCAAGTCCGGCCCATACCACAAGAAATGGCAGGAGGTGGACTTGCGTTCAAAGGTCGCCGGTTGGCAACGGGTCGAAGCCGCACTGGAATGGCTGGATAGCAATTGACAGTCAAAGGCCGCTGGCTTGGCTGAATGGCTTCGTTTGCGATCTCGGCCCGATAGGAAGTGGATATAGGACATCGTGCTTTGGCCGGTCCGGCACTTTAGTGCGCCGGCCGCGCATCCCACAGTTGTCACTCAAGAGCCAGGCGGGCCGCGACTGGTTTCTGCTGAACCATGGATTTCGCCGCTGCATCGGCCAGCAATTGCGCCCTGAGGCCATCCTTGATGCCCGGTGACAGCGGCGTGCCGTCAAGCACAGCCCGCACGAAGTGCCTCATCTCCGCGCGATATGCTTCCTCGTAGCGTTCCAGGAAAAAGAGCTTGGCCGGCGCCTTTCTGAATCCTGCACCGGAGGCTATTTCGACACTGTTTTCCAGAATGTTTTCAGCCCTCAGCATACCTGTTTCGCCATGCACTTCGATCCTCTGGTCATAACCGTAACTCGCCCGGCGTGAATTTGAGATCTGACAGATTTTGCCGCTGGCCGTTGTCAGCGTCACGGCGGCGGTATCAACATCGCCCGCACGCCCGATAGCCGCGTCAACCAATACCGATCCGACCGCATAGACGCTGTCGGGCTCTTCTGCGAGCAGGAAGCGCGCCATGTCCAGGTCATGGATCATCATGTCGCGAAACAGTCCGCCGGAGCTCTTGATGTAGTCAGGCGGCGGCGGTGAGGGATCGCGGGACTGGATTGTCACGATTTCAACAGCGCCGATTTCTCCCTCGCGAATACGCTGTTGCATGGTCGCGAAATTCGGATCGAAGCGGCGATTGAACGCCGTCATGAAAGGCACGTCTGCGGCCTCGACCGCTCTGATGCAGTCGCGAATACGCCCGGCTGCCAGATCCACCGGCTTTTCGCAAAAGATGGCCTTTCCCGCTCGGGCGGCAGCATGGATCAGTCCGAAATGCGTGTCGGTAGGGGTGCCGATCACGACGGCGTCGACCGTGTCGCTGTCGATCAGCGCTTCGGAAGAAAGCACCGTCGCGCCGGCCCGCTTTGCCAGTGCTTCCGCAGGTGCGGGCTGCGCATCGGCCACGGCTGTGATTGTCGCATCTTCGATCTGACTGATTGAGCGGGCGTGGACCTGTCCGATCCGCCCGCAACCGAGAAGTCCCAACCGCAGCATCTAGGTCCCTTTCAAGGCGCACAGCACCTGGCGCGTCGCCGCCATCACCGGATCGTGGGTGTCCTTCAGGATCTGCACCCGGTCAAACCGGTCCGGATCCTTGTTGACCGCTGCCCGCAGCGCATCTCCGAACGCCATCCGCAGTTCAGTGCCAATGTTGTACTTGCAGATCTTCGAGTTTCGAGCCAGTGCCGCTCGCTGTGCCGTTGGAACCCCCGATCCGCCATGGATGACCAGAGGAATGTCCGTCACCGCCTCGATTGCTCGAATGCGCGGTTCGTCGAGCCCGCTTCCCTGGTTTTGTTGCAGGTGTACATTCCCGACCGAGATGGCCATCGCGTCGACGCCGGTTTCCCGTGCGAAGCGGGCTGCCTCCCGCGGGTCGGTTCCGGTGGATTTTTCGCCGTCCGCATAACCGACAAAGCCCACTTCGCCTTCACAGGAAATGCCCGCCGCATGGGCTTTTTCCGCGATCGCGGCAGTTTCGTCGATATTCTGGGCTAGAGGTTTGCGGGAACCGTCAAACATGACCGATGAAAAGCCGCACTCGATGGCGATGCGGCACTCTTCATGCGTATACCCGTGATCGAGATGCGCCACGACCGGGACCTCCGAATTTTCAGCCAGATGCCGGAACATTTTGGCCAGAACGGGCAGGGGTGTATGGTCGCGACAAGAGGGGCCGGCCTGCAGGATAATCGGGCATTCTTCCGCCTCGGCCGCGGCCACGTAGGCGCGCATGTCTTCCCAACCAAGGGTGACCAGGCCCGCAACGGCATACCCTTGCTCCAGTGCCGGCTGCAAAACCTCGGACAGGGTCACCAGGCTCATTTGAACTTCGCCACCATGTCCATGATGCCGGGAATGGTGTTCAGCTGTTCGGCATGAGTGGGTTGGAAATATTGTTTGAGCGACCGCTGGCTGAGCCCGCCGAGGATGGTGAAATAATACATTTCATAGCCGGGCAGCACGGCACAGGGATGATAGCCCCGGTCGATAAGGATCGTCGAACCGTCCATGATGTGATAGGCGTCGCCCGGTTTGTTGTCCTCTCTCTGCAGCATTTGCAGACCGGAACCGTAATTCGGACGAAAGCGGAAATTGTAGGTCTCGTCGTGCCGGGTCTCGTCGGGCAGCCGGTTCGTATCATGTTTGTGCGACGGGAATCCCGACCATCCGCCTTGCCCGACCGTATACAATTCGCTGACCAGCAGGCGCCCGACCTTGTCGTGGTGATTTGCACCGAGAATGTGTTTGATCTTGCGGTGCGTCTTTGTGTCGTCGGATCCGTATTGCACCAGATCGATACCGTCTGCGCGCACGTCGAAGGGTTCCAGGACCTTGTTATATTTCGCGCCGGCTATGAAGGTCTCGGTTTTGTCGCTGCAGCAGGCAATGCGCACCTTTGCGCCGACGGGCACATAAACCCCTTCCGGTTCCCCGTCCCAGACGTCGGCGGTTCGGTTGCCGAGTTTTTCGTATTGCGCGCCATTGACATCGACGTCGATTGTTCCCGTGGCCGGGACGATACAGGTCTCATATCCCGGCACCGAATAATCGAACACCTCGCCCTTCGACAGTTTGACGATGTTGAAGTAGTTTAGCGGGACAAGTTCGTGACCTGCATCGACAATCGGTTTGTTCCGGTTGTCATGGGGGGCGATATGCATCTGCCGCTCCTTTCAGCTTGTGGTTGGGCCGGGATGCGATGCCAGGAAGGTCGCAAGATCGGCATCATTGGGCATGGCACCGGCGCAGCCGGGTTTTGAGACGACGATTGAGGCACACGCCGAGCCGCGAAGGACGGCGTCGCGAAGCGGCAGGCCGCTTGCCAATGAGGCCAGCAGGCCGGCCATGAAACTGTCACCCGCGCCATTGGGCTTTACGGCTTTAACCGGATAGATTCCGGTTCGGACTTCGATGCCGTCGGCAAGGGTAATGGCGCCGTCTTGCCCCATCTTGTAGATAACGATGCGCCCTGGCTTTGCCGCCAGTTCGCGAGCCCGGTCGAGGCCGCGTTCCATGCCGCCTGCCATGAACCCGAATTCTTCGTCATTTCCAACGATCATGTCGCTTGCCTCACCTGCGCGGAACAGAACATCGGCAGCAATTTGTGGAGAAGGCCAGGAATAGGGGCGATAGTCGATATCGAAAAGGACCGGCAGACCTGCGGCGCGTGCATTTTCCATGGCCCGGAACGTGGCTCCGCGCGACGGCTCGGCGGCAAAGACGGTGCCAGCGGTGATCATGGCGCCGAACCGGCCGTAATCGACTGCGTCCACATCCGCCTCGGTGACCTGAAAATCTGCAGCCCCGTTGCGGTAGATGACGTTTTGAAAATCCTCGATACAGCTTTCATAAACGGCAAGCGAGGTGCGGAATTCGCCACCAACCGGACGGACATACTGCGTGTCGACACCATAGTCCCGCAAGCGGTTGACACAGAACCGCCCGACGGCGTCATCGGAAACCGTCGTGACGAGTGCTGCTTCGCCGCCCAGTTTCACCAGTCCGACGCAGATATTGGCCGACGACCCGCCGAGGTCCGCGCGGAACGTATCGGCGTGCTCGCTCTTGGTGCCGACGGGATCGGCAAACATATCCATGCCCGCGCGGCCGAACACCGCGAAGCGATTGCGTCTGATCCCCTCCAGAACCGTGCCCATCACACGCCCCGCCTTTGTCGGTCGCGCGACGCTTCCCAATCCGTGTGGGCGCGGCGGACATTGTCGTCGTCGCTGATCTCCGGAGTGCCGACTTCCCACCAGGTGTGGCCATTTTCGGTCCAACCCTCATAAGGATCGACATCCATCACGATGACATAGGTCTTGTCGGAAGCCTTGGCACGCTTGAAGGCCTCCCCCAGTTCCTGTGGATTGGCCACCTTTTCGGCAATCGCGCCCATCGCGCGTGCATGGGCCGCGAAGTCGACGGCGAACGGTTCGGAAATGGTGGGGCAATCCTTGAAGAGATTATTGAAGCTCTCGTTGCCCGTATTGTTCTGCAGCTTGTTGATGACGGCGAACCCGCCATTGTCGAGGACCAGAACGATCATCTTCTTGCCGCTGAGCACGCTGGAATAGATGTCGGAATTCAACATCATGTAGGAGCCGTCGCCGCAAAAGGTGATCGTATCCTTGTCCGGTTCCCGTTCTGTCTGTGCGATGCGGGCACCCCAGGCACCGGAAATCTCGTATCCCATGCAGGAAAAACCGAACTCCACATCAACTGTACCGACGTCCAGCGTGCGCCAGTTGGCGGTGACTTCCGCCGGCAAGCCGCCGGCTGAGGCAATGATACGGTCGCGCTTGTCGCACAGGGCATTCACAACGCCGATCGCCTGCGCATAGGAGTTCGGACGGTTGCCTTGCGAGACGTTGTCGGCGACATACATGTCCCATCTGTTGCGTTCGTGTTTGGCGGTGGCGGTCCAGTCTTCGGGTGCGCGATAATCCAGAGCCTGCGTCAGGGCAAGCAGCGACAGTTTGGCGTCGCCGACAACCGGCAGGGACATGTGTTTGCCCGCGTCATGGCGTCCGGCGTTTATGGAAATGAATTGGGCATTGCCATCAAAGGCCGTCCAGGATCCGGTGGTGAAATCCTGTAGTCTGGTCCCCACGGCGACGATAACGTCGGCCTTTTCGGCAATCGCGTTGGCGCTGTCCGATCCGGTAACGCCAAGCGGGCCGATATTGAGCGGATGGGTCGCGAGCATGTTGGCCCGTCCCGCAATTGTCTCGACAACCGGAATCTGATGCGTTTCGGCGAAATCGGTCAATTCGGTGACGGCGCGGGAATATTGCACCCCGCCGCCTGCAATGATCATCGGGCGTTCGGCTTCGGCAAGTGTTGCGGCCGCATCCGCGATATCGGCCATGTCTGGCGCTTGCCGGCGAACCCGGTGAACCGTCTTTTGGAAGAATTTAACCGGGTAATCATAGGTCCAGCCCTGGACGTCCTGTGGCAAGCCGATAAAGGCCGGGCCGCAATCCGCCGAGTCCAGCATTACGGCGAGCGCATTTGGGAGCGATTGAATGACCTGCGCCGGATGACAGATGCGGTCCCAGTACCGGACGACCGGCTTGAAGGCGTCGTTCACGCCAAAGGTCGGATCGTTGAAATTCTCAGTCTGCTGCAACACCGGGTCTGGCAGCCGTGTCAGGAACGTGTCACCGCACAGCATCAGGAGGGGGAGGCGGTTCGTGTGGGCCAGTCCGGCCGCGGTCAGAAGGTTTGCGGTGCCCGGGCCCGCGCTTGCGGTGCAGAACATGAACCGCTGCCGCAGCCATTGTTTTGCATATCCAGCAGCGGCAAATCCCATGCTCTGTTCGTTCTGACCGCGATAGAGCGGCAGCTCTTTGCGGACAGTGTTCAGTGCCTCGCCAAGACAGGTCACGTTGCCATGTCCGAAGATGCCGAACCCTCCGCCGCACACACGCAACTCCTCTCCGTCAATGTCGATGAACTGATTGGAAAGCCAGCGAATAATCGCTTGTGCCGTGGTCAGGCGGACGGTGTCGTTTACCGATTTCATCTTGACGTGAACCCTTCGGAAAGCTCGGCGCGGCGCCGAATGCATCTTGCGAGATTACGGTTCGCAGGATACAAGGTTTGCAACCGGTTGCAAATCAAAATTGAATGGGGAGGACCTTCCGGGTGACTGAAATCGGCATCGGCATCCTTGGTGGCGGATATATGGGCAAGGCGCACGCGGTTGCCATGTCTGCGGTCGGACCTGTTTTCAACACCGCTCTGCGTCCGCGACTGGAGATGGTTTGCGCCTCAAGTCCGGCAAGCGCTGAACGCTATCGCGCGGCATATGGGTTTTCCCGGTCAACCGATGATTGGCACGCTCTGGTCCGTGATGCCGCTGTCGAAGCGATTGTGATCGCAACGCCACAGGAAACCCACCGGGCTATAGCCGAGGCAGCTCTGGCGCTCGGCAAACCGGTTCTCTGCGAGAAACCCATGGGATCGTCGCTTGCCGACAGCGCCGCCATGGTTGCGGCGGCGAAAGCGTCGGGTGCCGCGAATATGGTCGGTTTCAACTATATCCGGACGCCCGCCAGTCAGTTCGCCCGGCAATTGCTCCGATCGGGCGAAATTGGCGAGATCACCTGGTTCCGGGGTGAGCACACGGAGGATTTCTATGCCGACCCTGATACAGCCGCTACCTGGCGGACCAGTGGTATGGCGAATGGGACAATGGGCGATCTTGCTCCGCACATGATCAATGCGGCGCTGGCGCTAATGGGACCGGTCGCCCGGGTTATGGGCGAAATCGAAACGGTTCACAAAACCCGCCCGGGCGGTGACGTGACCAATGACGACCACGCCCAATTGATGTGCCGGTTCGAAAGCGGCGCTATGGGGCACATGTATTTCTCGCGCATCGCGACCGGGCGAAAGATGGGCTACGCCTACGAAATCACTGGTACGAAAGGGGCTATCCGGTTTGATCAGGAAGATCAGAACGCACTGTGGCTCTATCGCGCCGATGGCCCGACTGCAACGCGCGGCTTTCGCAAGATTTTGGCCGGGCCGGTCCATCCCGATTACGAGCCCTTTTGCCAGGGGCCGGGTCACGGCACCGGCTATCAGGACCAGATCATCATCGAAGCGCGCGACTTCCTGCGGGCCATAGAGACGGGCGAACCGGTCTGGCCGACCTTCCGGGACGGGCATGAGGTCAACCGTGTGATCGCCGCCACGATCGCCTCGGCCCGGCAAGAATCGTGGCGGGACCTGAGCGCGTTTTGAATACGGAGAAACGATGAGATGACGATCAGAATCGGGAATGCGCCATGTTCGTGGGGGGTCGAGTTTGCCGACGATCCCCGCAATCCCTCCTGGCAATCCGTGTTGAAGGATTGCGCCGACGCCGGTTACAGGGGTATCGAACTCGGTCCCGTCGGCTTCATGCCCGAAGACCCGGCAATACTGGCTGACGCGCTGTCGGAACACGGTCTGGAACTGATTGGCGGGGTCGTTTTTCGACCGTTTCACGATCCGGACGCCTGGGATGACGTATTCGATGCGTCGCATCGCACTGCTCGGGCGCTGAGATCCCACGGAGCGAAGCATCTCGTTCTGATTGACTCGATCTCACCGCGGCGCGCGCCAACGGCGGGTCGCGCCAGCGAGGCCGAGCAGATGGACAGTGCCGAGTGGGCAGACTATCGCAACCGCTTTGCCGAAATAGCCCGGATCGGGACCGAAGAATATGGATTGACTGTCGGTATCCACGCCCACGCCGCCGGGTTTATGGATTTCGAACCGGAACTGGATCGGCTCCTCAGCGAAGTTGACGAGCGACTGCTCAAGATCTGTTTCGACACCGGTCACCATTCCTATGCCGGTTTTGATCCCGTGGCCTTCATGAAACGGAATATGGGCCGGATTTCCTATATGCATTTCAAGGACATCGATCCGAGGGTCAAAGGTGAGGTGATTGCTGCCCGTACCGGTTTCTACGATGCCTGCGGTCAGGGCATATTCTGCAATCTGGGTGACGGCGACGTCGACTTTCGCAACGTGCGGCAGATTTTGCTGGACGCCGGTTTCGAGGGCTGGTGTACGGTCGAGCAGGATTGTGACCCGACCCTGGACCCGGATCCCCTGGGCGACGCGCGCAAGAACCGGGCCTATCTTGAATCCATCGGTTTCCAGTAAGGAGCACCTGCCATGGCGAAACTGAAATGGGGCATGGTCGGCGGCGGTGAAGGCAGCCAGATCGGGCCGGCACATCGCCTGGGCGCGCAGGCTGACGGGCTCTACGAGTTTGCGGCCGGTGCGCTCGACCACCGGCCCGAAACCGGCAAGGAATTCGCCCGTCGGCTCGGTGTCCCGGCAGATCGTGCATACGGCCATTGGGAAGAGATGCTGGCCGGTGAAAAAGTCCGTGATGACAGATTGGACCTGGTGACGGTCGCCACGCCGAACGCGACCCATTTTGAGATCACCAAGGCGTTCCTTGAGGCGGGCTTCCATGTCTTGTGCGAAAAGCCCATGACGATGACGGTTGAAGAGGGCGACGAAATTGTTCGCGTGGCGATGGGCGTGGGCAGAATATGCGCCGTGAACTATTGCTATTCGGCCTACCCGATGGTTCGTCAGGCACGCGCGATGGTCCGCGCCGGCGAAATCGGCAAGGTGCGACTGGTCAATACGAACTTCAGCCACGGTCACCACGGCGACGCGAAAGATGCGGAAAACCCGCGTGTCCGCTGGCGTTATGATCCCGAAATCGCCGGGATTTCCGGACAGTTCGCGGATTGCGGCGTCCACGCCCTGCACATGGCAAGCTTTGTCTGCGATGATGAGGTGGAGAGCTTGTCGGCCGACTTCGCCTCAACCATTCCCGGTCGCGCGCTGGAAGATGATGCGATGGTCAACTTCCGGCTGTCCGGTGGAACGGTCGGCAGGCTCTGGACATCTTCAGTCGCCATCGGGCGGCAGCACGGTTTCGATATCCAGGTGTTCGGGGAAACCGGAGGACTTCGCTGGGCATCGGAACAGCCGAACCAGTTGATTTACACGCCCGTGAACGGGCGCACCCAGATCATCGAAAAGGGGGAGGGCGGATTGCATGACGATGCACAGCGATTGTCCCGCGTATCCATCGCCCACCCCGAAGGTTTTCCTCTGGCGGTTGCCAACATCTATTGTGATCTGGCGGACGCCATCCGTGGTGAGACCCGTGACGGATTGCCGGACGCGTCCGAGGGGCTGCGATCGATCGCGGCCGTGCATGCGGCCGTGGCATCGGCGAGGAAGAACGGAGCATGGATGGACGCCCGTCCGCCAATGTTCCGCTGAGGACTCACCTGCGGGTTCCATGGCAGGCCTGCAGCACATCATCCCGGCGCGTCACGGGTCCGGTTGCTCTCAACGCGCCCCGGTGAGAGGTCTCAGGGTTCCGCGTTCGACAACGGAACAGGGAAATATCCGCGTCTCAGGACAGCGATCCGGTTCGCTGAGCATCGCGACCATCAATTCGATTGAAGACGTGACGATCTGACGGATCGGCTGATGGATCGTAGTCAGATTGATATTTTCCCACCGGGACATTTCCATGTCGTTCAATCCGATTATCCCGATATCGCCGGGGACGGACAGGCCGTGGTCCTGAATCGCCGAGAGTGCGCCTATGGACAGGACATCATCGCCGCAGAAATAGGCTTCGGCCGGTTCGCCAGTCAGAAGACGCAGCATTTCCCTTCGGCCGGCATCGAAGGAATAGGCGTCCGCGAAGGAGTGGGTGAATCTGACGGCGGTATTGCTGGCCATCTCGGAGACAAATCCGGAATATCGATCCTGGGTCGACGTTGCAGATTCCGGGCCGCCCAGAAAAGCGATGTGATCATAGCCACGTTCAACAAGCGTACGGGCCGCCATGCGTCCGCACTCGACGTTATCGATTCCGACCACATGCACAAACGGTGTAGCGGAATAGCGACCAAAGGAATGCACCACCGGCACACCGGCATCGCGAAACGCCTTGGCAAACGCCGGCGGCAGCGTGGATGATGCGACAACGACTCCGTCGACCGAATACTGGCGCAGCATGCGAACCGAATTTGCCGGATCTGTTTCGTCAGACAAGTTGACCAGCAAAGGGCGCAACCCGCGATCCTGCAGCGCTCTGGTAAACAGGTCGAAAACTTCAAGAAATATCGGGTTGTGGAAATTGTTGGAGACCAGCCCGATCAGTTTGGTTCGCCCTGTTGTCAGGGATGAGGCGAGGGCGTTTGGGCTGTAGCCCAGTTCGCGTGCCGCCTTCTCGACCTTGCGGCGCATCTTGTCCGAAACGGATGCTCCGTCTGTGAAGGAGCGCGATACCGCCGACCGCGACACCCCGGCGCGTTCTGCAACCTCTTTCAAAGTCACGACCATGAATGTCTTATCCCCAACTGCCCGCGAAAGGTTTTCTAACCGGTTTCTTCCGCCAACGCAGTATGAAACTCTAACACAAAAATTGCAACCGGTTGCAAAAAATGCATCACTATGCTTAAACTTTAACCGGTGTGTGGCGATGCTCATCACATCCAAAGCAACAAGTTCGGTGAAACTGGGAGGAAATCATGATTTCACTGGTGAAAAAACTGGCGCTGGCCACAGCGATCGTTACCGCTCCGCTTCTGGCCGCGACGGGTGCTTCGGCGGAAGGCGAAAAGTACATTCTCGTCAGCCACGCACCAGACAGTGACAGTTGGTGGAACACGATCAAAAACGGCATCGCGCTTGCCAGCGAACAGATGGGCGTCGCGGTCGAATATCGCAATCCTCCCACCGGCGACATTGCCGACATGGCACGGATCATCGAACAGGCCGCCGCCTCTGGGCCCCATGGCATCATTACAACCCTCGCCGACTACGACGTGCTGAAAGGGCCGATTTCCGCGGCTGTGGATTCCGGTGTCGACGTCATCATCATGAACACCGGCACTCCCGAACAGGCCCGCGAACTCGGTGCTCTGATGTATGTCGGACAGCCCGAATATGATGCCGGCGTCGCTGCCGGGCAACGGGCAAAAAGCGACGGTGTGACATCATTTCTATGCGTGAATCATGCAATTCAACAGCCGACCGTCGGCGACCGTTGCAGAGGGTTTGCCGACGGTCTGGGTGTTGATCTGGGCGATTCAATGCTCGACAGCGGTACCGACCCGTCGGAAATCAAGAACAAGGTTCTTGCCTATCTTGCCGCCAATCCCAAAACCGACGGCATCCTCACACTGGGGCCGGTTTCCGCCGATCCGACCAAGGCCGCGCTGGAGGAAAACGGTCTGGCCGGCGACATCTATTTCGGCACGTTCGACCTCGGCGACGAGATCGTAAAGGGCATCAAGGACGGCACCATCCAATGGGGGATCGATCAGCAACCGTTTCTGCAGGCCTATCTGCCGGTTGTGATCATGACCAACTATCACAGGTACGGTGTTTTGCCGGGCAACAACATCAATTCCGGGCCAGGCTTCGTTACCAGGGACGGTCTGAAGCTGGTGGAGAAGTATGCCGGCGAATACCGCTGACCTGAACAGGTGAGGGCGGCTTGTGCGGACCGGTCGCCCTCCTTTCCGGAGCTTTCCTGTCGAGACGAAAACGTCTGGACAGACAAGAACAGCGGAATGGAAGGAATGAGGCCATTTCACCGTTACCGTGAATTCTTGAAAAGCTCTTGCGATCAATGTCCATCTTGCGAAGGCCGATTATGTCCGAATCATCCCCACAGGTACCGGCAGTCGACGAGCGCATCAAACAGCGGTCGCGTTTCCGCGAAGCGCTGATCCGCCCCGAACTTGGCGGCATTGTCGGCACCGCCATCGTCTTCGCCATGTTTTTGCTGTTTGCGTTCGATTCCGGAATGTTCAGTTCCCGCGGCATCATGAACTGGAGCCAGGTTTCGGCGCAGTTCATGATCATAGCCGTCGGTGCCTGCCTGCTTATGATTGCGGGAGAATTCGATCTGTCCGTCGGCTCGATGATCGGTTTTGCCGGCATGATGATCGCGATTTTCTCGGTCACGCTCGGCTGGCCGGTCTGGATGTCCATCATTGTGACCTTTGCAATGTGTATCGTCATTGGAGCCGTCAATGGCTACATCGTTATCCGTACCGGGCTTCCGAGTTTCATTGTGACGCTGGCCTTTCTGTTTATCCTGCGCGGGTTCACTATCTATCTGCCGCAAACCATTGAACGGAAAACCATCATCGGAGGCATTAAGGATGTGGCGGAAGGGGACTGGCTGGCGCCGATCTTCGGCGGGAAAATCCTGACCGGTCTTTTCCAGTGGCTGGCCGATGCCGGTCTCATTGCCACCTTCGAACGCGGTTCGCGCATCGGTCAGCCGGTTGTCGACGGCGTTCCGATGCTGATCGTCTGGGCCATCGTCCTGGTGATTTTCGGACATATCCTTCTGACCCGCACCCGGTTCGGAAACTGGATTTTCGCGTCGGGCGGCGACGCGGAATCGGCGCGCAATTCCGGCGTTCCGGTGAACAGGGTCAAGATCCTGATGTTCATGTTCACGGCCTTTTGCGCCTGCATTTTCGCCACATGCCAGGTCATGGAGTTCGGGTCGGCAGGGGCGGACCGCGGGCTTCTCAAGGAATTCGAGGCAATCATAGCGGTGGTGATCGGAGGCGCTTTGCTGACCGGCGGTTATGGTTCCGTCATCGGCGCCGCCCTTGGGGCCCTGATCTTTGGCGTTGTGCAGCAGGGCCTGTTCTTTGCCGGCGTGGAAAGCTCGCTGTTCCGGGTCTTTCTCGGCGTGATCCTGCTGTTTGCGGTGATCCTCAACACCTATATCCGTCGCCTGATTACGGGGGAAAGGTAAGATGACGTCCGACCAGGCTCCTATCATCGAAATGAAGAATATCGAGAAACATTTCGGGTCGGTCATCGCGCTCGCCGGCGTATCGGTCGATGTGTTTCCAGGAGAGTGCCACTGCCTGCTGGGGGACAATGGCGCCGGTAAATCGACTTTCATCAAAACCATGTCAGGTGTTCACAAGGCGACGAAAGGCGAAATCTTCTTTGAAGGCCAACCGATGCAATTCGCCGATCCGCGTGATGCGATTGCCGCGGGGATTGCGACCGTCCACCAGCACCTGGCCATGATCCCGCTGATGTCGGTCAGCCGCAATTTTTTCATGGGCAATGAGCCGTTGCGCAAGATCGGACCGCTGAGATTCTTCGATCACGACTTTGCCAATCGCGTGACGATGGAGGAGATGCGCAAGATGGGCATCAACCTGCGCGGGCCCGATCAGGCTGTTGGCACCCTTTCCGGGGGCGAACGCCAGACGGTCGCGATTGCCCGGGCAGTCTATTTCGGCGCGAAGGTTCTGATCCTCGACGAGCCGACGTCGGCACTCGGTGTTCGCCAGACCGCAAATGTGCTGGCCACGATTGACAAGGTGCGCAAACAAGGCATCGGCGTCGTGTTCATCACCCACAATGTTCGCCACGCGATGGCGGTAGGCGATCGTTTCACAGTGCTCAACCGCGGCAAGACACTGGGCACCGCGGAACGCGGCGAAATCACGCCGGACGAGCTGCAGGATCTGATGGCCGGCGGACAGGAAATGGTTGCGCTGGAGGGCAGTTTGGGCGGAACTGTCTGAGGATCGTCGGTGTATCCATACCGGTCCCCCGCGAGTTCCCGACGAGGAACAAAGTCACTTGTGAACGGCCAGGGCACCGTGCATGGCTTCGATCTTTTGCCACGTCGCCTGCGGCAGTGAAATGGCTTGACCTGCATTCCTGGCACGCCGGTCGCGCTCCCGCTCCCCGGGAACCTCCACCCGTTCGAAGCCTGCAGCCGGTGGGCATGCACGCAATTCCGCCAGAATTTCTTCCGCCGTCGATTGCATGGCGTTCGCTTCCCGGTAGAGGGAGCAGTCGAGCGCGATCAAGAGCCAGTTACATTCCGTGGTTACCGGACCGAGCATGGCTTCGGCAATCATCTCCGCTGCCACCGAAAGCGCGTATCCCTTGGCGCCGCCGGCCGTCAGTATGGCGCCGCCGTCGAAATAGGCGTTTGGATCGTTGGAAGGATTGCCGTCTTTGTCGATCAGCACATTGTCGGGAAGTGTCGAACCGGCAATCTTGGCGCCGTAGATCCATCCCGCGGCGGCGGCCGATGTAGCGAAATCAAGGACCACCGGTCCGCGTTCCCCGCCCGGTATTCCAATGGAATAGGGATTGGTCGACATCAGGGCTTTTGCGCCGCCATAGGGAGCAACCAGTCGCCAGGCCCTGCGTCCGCCGCCGCCGATAATGATCAACAGGAGGCCTTGTTCCGCCGCCTTTTCGGCAAACGCGCCGAGACGTCCCGTATGGCCCACGTTACGCAGCGCAACGGCGGCGAGACCGTTGGCTTTCGCCTGTCCGCAGACATGGTCGGTGGCCATTGTCATGGCCGGAATGCCAATTGAGTCATGACCGTCGACGATCCATGCTCCCCGTTCGTTCTGAAGCAGTTCCGCTCTTGTGTCGGCCTTCAGATATCCGGTGTCGTAATAGTCCGCATATTGCAGGATCCTCCAGGAGCCGTGGGACTCAACACCACAATCATCGGCATCCATGAGGTGTTCTGTGACCGCACCGCTGACATCGGCGGCACAGCCCTTTGCCTCCAGAATGGCCCTGAGCACGTCGGCGATCCGGTCGCGCCCGATGGCAACGCGCGGCAGGTCGGCGCTGTATTTGGTGTTTGCCGACATTCTCGTTCTCCGGTTGGAGGGGCATTGTTCAGGTCTATTGCGGGATCGAAAACCGCAGCGACATGCAGGACAGGCCGCCGTCGACCTTCGCCGCTTCGCCGGTCGACAGGTCCACGACCTTGTAGCCCTTTGCGGTCAACAGGTCCCGGGTGCGCGGATGGCCTGAACTGATAAAGACCGTGTCGTTAAAACGGATCAGATTGGCGACGGCTTCCTCGCCGACCGGCGCTTCGATGACCCGGTAACCGGCGAAACAACCCGTCGCCGCCAGAGCTTTGGTCGCAAAGATCGTTTCCGCATCGAGCAATCCGCACTCGGTTTTGAAATGCAAAATTTCCGGCGGCGTGTTCACCTGCCGTAGCGTGTAACCGAGCGACGCGAGGATCGGTTCCAGTGCGGCACATCCCGCGGCGTCCGTTCTGGCCGAAAGTCCGACAAGCGCTTCATGTTCAGTCACGAGAATGTCGCCGCCATCGACAAAACCGTCGCCATCGAGGTCGATGACATCGCCGATGACCGCTTCCAGAGCCGGACGAATGGCGGCCGTTTCACCGAAACGGGACGGCGCGCCCGGGCGAAGCGCAATGGCTTTGCCGCCGACACAAAGGGCGGCATCTTCGACGAACACGGAATCGGGAAAGGCCTCCAACGGGTCCAGGACCGTGACCTCGGCCCCTGTTTCACGCAGGGCCTCGACATAGGCTTTGTGCTCGGCAAGGAACGTCGCCGGATCGGGATCGCCGGCCTCCGCGGCGCGTAAACCCTTGGTGATGCTGTTCGCGGGCGTGCGGGAGATGGCATGGGTAAAGCGGTAGGAACGGCCGTCAGTCATGAGGGATGTCCGGTAAAGTAGGCAGGGAAACGGGTTGACGTGCCGCACTGTTAGACCAGGACGAGGCCGGGGTTCAAGCCCGGTCTCGGGTTGAGGGACCGGTGCCGGTACTGGGTCGCAAACCGGTGACGGGCAATCTGGTTCTGGTGTGCGTGTACTGCATCTTGTCAGTACCGTGTCCCGGCAAGAGACCCGCACCAATGCTGATGGTGTCTTCAAAGGCTCTGACTGGCAAACCGCCAATTTGAACCCGTTTTGGAAATTGGCTCCTGCAAGAATCCAGAAATTGGCCCTTTTGATCAATCCAATATTCGCTCATTCAAACGATTGCGATACAGGAGGTGCGAAAAATGGCCCAAGAATTGGATCCGCAACCCGTCGGCCCTTCGGTTCCGGATTGGACTCCGCCGGCGAGACCTTCCAGAACGCCCATTGACGGCATTTATGTCCGCATCGAGCCGCTCTCCGTGAAAGTACATGGTGACGAATTGTTCGAGGCGTTTTCCAAGGATCCGGAGGGGCGCAACTGGACCTACCGCTCCGATGGTCCGTTTGCCGGCAGGGATGATTTCCTGGCATGGCTTGTGTCTATTGAAAATGACGAGACCCGGATATTTTTCGCCTACCGCGATCTTGCAACCGGCACGGCTGAGGGCATGGGCGCTTTCATGGCAATTGCGCCTGCAAGCGGGTCGATGGAAGTCGGCTTCATCATGTTTTCTCCACAGATGCAGCGGACGCGGGCTGCGACCGAGGCAATGTACCTGAAGATGAAATGGGCGTTCGAGGCCGGTTATCGACGCTATGAGTGGACGTGCCACTCCATGAATGCCGCCTCAATGGCGGCAGCCCTGCGCTTCGGTTTCAGTTTCGAGGCCGTGTTCAGGAAGGCTACTGTCAACAAGGGGCGTATTCGCAGCACGTCGATCTTCGCCTGTCTTGACAGCGAATGGCCGAGCCTGAGGGCCGCATTCGAAACCTGGTTGCAACCATCGAATTTCTCGGCGGATGGCCGGCAAAAGACCAGCCTCAGCAACCTGACCAGGCCTTTGCTCCGGCCTATGGAAACACCATTGCCCGAGCCTGAAACATCTCCCTACAGGAACCGGTTCGGGCAGCCTCTTGGGCCCGCTGTCGCGAACTGGGTTGCTCCCCCGCGGCCCGAGCGCCGGACACTGGCCGGAACATATTGTTCACTCGAACCTCTCGACCGCCGCCATGGCCGAGGGCTTTTCGAGGCGCTCAGCGCTGACCGCGAGGGCCGCACGTGGACCTACATGCCAAATGGGCCGTTCGATGATTATGAGAGTTATGACGTCTGGCTGCAGGATGCTGCTGCATCGCCGGATCCGCTGCAATTTGCGATTGTCGTCGACGGCAAGCCCCTGGGAACGGCAAGTTTCCTGCGCATCAATCCCCCGTCCGGTTCGATCGAAGTCGGTTACATAACCTATTCACCGGCCCTGCAGCGGACGCGGGCTGCGACCGAAACCATGTATCTGATGATGAAATGGGCGTTTGATGCGGGATATCGTCGTTATGAATGGAAATGCAACGCCCTAAATGCTCCCTCCTGTGCCGCTGCGCGGAGGCTGGGTTTCACCTATGAGGGGACCTTCCGGCAAATGATGGTGGTCAAGGGGCACAATCGCGACAGCGCCTGGTTCTCGATCACCGATACCGAGTGGCCTGCCATTCGTGAAGCCATGGAGAGCTGGCTGGCGCCGGAAAACTTCGATGAGCATGGCAACCAGAGACTGTCACTAAGCGATTTGACTGCTTAGCGGGTATCACCGACATAGGCACCATACAATCGGGCCGGCCACTGGCGCTGGCAAATGAAACGTGGCTGATCTGCTCTCCAGTGCGGCTGCGGGAAAGGATGTAAATGGTACAAACTTGCGGATTGAATCATCTCGGGCTCGCCGTAGCGGATCTTGACCGGACAACGGCATTCTTCACCGACCTGCTTGGCTGGGAAGAATCCGGGCGCGATCCATCCTACCCCCGTACCGCCGTTTCCGACGGGTCGGTGCGCCTGACTTTGTGGCAGGTCGACAGGAAACTCGAGAACGAGGCCTTTGATCGACGCAAGAATATCGGCCTGCATCATCTGGCGCTTGAAGTGCCGACAGAAGCCGACCTCAATGCGGTGGCGGAGACGCTGCAGCAGGCGGAGGGGGTCGAAATCGAATTCATGCCGGAACTTGTTGGTGCAGGACCACGCCGGCACATGATGTGTTATGAACCCGGCGGGATTCGGGTGGAATTCATCTGGCCGGGCAAATAATCCAACCAAGAAATCACCATCAACGTCCTGCCGCGTCCCGTTAAAATGGAAACTGCGGCCGCGTCAGGCAGTCCCCTGCGTAATTCGCACTGTCTTGAAATGGTTTGGTGTTGACGGCTTCCCAGGTAGCAACGGCGTCGTGCCGACGCCACCGCAGCGGAGAGCCGATGGTTCGCGATTGGCATCTGCGACCCCTGAGTGTTTCGCATCGGTAAAAATACCAATTGCACATCAATGCACAACCATTCGGCTACGCGTCCTGTCGCGACGGTTTCTGGTCATTCCTGTCCAGTATGTCGGAATCGCGATAGTCGCGTGCCGGAATAGGGTTGTCGATGGGTATTTCAGATGCAAGTATGCCGTCACAGGCTTTGAAAATGCCGAAAATAAAGAAGTGGCCCTGTCAAGGTCTACGGATATGCAAAGGGGAAATGCATGAACTTTTGGAAACCAAACCAACCGACCTATGAAGCTTTAAGGCAGCAGGACAAGTCGATCCTGCAGACAGCGCTCGCGACCGGAGCCAGCCGACGGGAAGTCATGAGCTGGTTGATGGCGAGTGGCGCGACTGTGGCGGCCGCCGGCAGCATCTTCGCGTCGGCACAGGACGCTCTGGCCGCGACGCCGAAAAAAGGCGGTCAGGTCCGGTTCGCATGGGATCTGCACGGGCCGTCCGATACGTTGGACCCGATCCTGTTCACATCCTCGATCGACTACGGACGCGGTCGGCTGACATACAACAATCTTTGCAGGCTGCGCGAAGATCTGACGGCGGCCCCGGAGCTCGCTGAATCGTTCGAGGCCAACGATACGGCGACCGAATGGACGTTCAAGCTGCGCAAGAATGTTGAATGGCACGACGGCTCGAAGTTTACCGCCGACGATGTCATCTATTCCATGAACCGACACCTCGGCGAAGATTCCGCTTCCAAGGCAAAGGTTTTGGTCGGCTCGGTCAAGGAATGGGTCAAGGACGACAGTCATACAGTCCGCGCTGTCATGAGCGAACCGAATGCGGAATTGCCGATCGTTCTTGGCACGTTCCACTTCAAGATCATCAAGGACGGCACCACCGAGTTCCAGACGGCAATCGGAACGGGACCTTACATCCTTAAGGAATTCAAACCGGGCGTTCGCTCTGTCCACACCAGAAACGACAATTACTGGAATGACGAAGCCGGACCTTACATCGAGGAGTTCGAAGTCTTCGGCATCACCGACAATGTCGCGCGGGTGAATGCTCTGATTTCCGGCGATGTCCAGATGATGGGCAACCTGGATCCGAAGGCCGTGCCGCAGGTTGAGGCGGCCGACGGGGTGGAAGTGTTCTCCGTCGCCTCCGGCGCCTACATGGACGTCATTGCACGCCTTGATCAGGCGCCGGGCAACAATCCGGACTTTGTCGAGGGTTTGAAATATCTGCAACGGCGAGACCGGGTTCTGAAGGTTGTGCAAAAGGGCCTCGGCTCCATCGGCAACGACCAGCCGATCGGTCCGGCCTATGGCGCTGACTGGTGCAAGGAGCAGGAAATCCGGGCGTACGATCCGGACAAGGCGAAATTTCACCTGAAGAAATCCGGCCTGACCAGTGCCGAGCTGCAGGTGGCCGAAGTCGGACCGGGCCTGACCGACATATGCCTGCTGTTGCAGCGTGAGTGCGCCAAGGTGGGCTTCGACCTCCAGGTCAAGAAAGTTCCCAATGACGGCTATTGGGGAGCAGTCTGGCTGAAAACGCCAATGCACGTGTCATCCTGGAACATGCGTCCGAGCGCCAATATCATGATGACGCTGGCCTACAAGTCCGACGCACCCTGGAACGAATCGGCATGGAAGAACGAACGCTTCGACCAATTGCTTGGAATGGCGCGCGCCGAACTTGATGCCGGCAAGCGCTATGAGATGAACTGTGAAATGCAGAAACTCATCTCGGCCGAGGCGGGCACCCTGATTTCGACCCACCGTGCTTATGTCGACGGCAAGTCGACCAAGGTCAAAGGCTTCCCGCGGGTTCCGCTGGCTGCCTTTGGCGGCATGGAGTGGCCGGAATTCATTTGGCTCGACGCCTAGTCGAACAGTCTACCCACACACTTCCCCCGGCTTGCCCGCGCAAGCCGGGGCAACCGGCCGCGCGATGCGCGCGCCGGAACGGATGAGGTTTGCCTGAAATCTGAAAGGACGGGATCATGGGGCGGATGGTGCTTCGACGGATCGGGGTCGGGATCGTATTGATCTGGGTTGTCTCGGTTCTGATTTTTGCGTTGACCCAGGTGTTGCCGGGGGATGCGGCGCAAATTCGACTGGGCCAGCAGGCTACGCCGGAATCTCTGGCGGCGCTCCGCAAGGAACTCGGCCTCGACAAGCCCGCGATCCAGCAATATGCCGAATGGATCGGACGCCTGGCGACCGGCAACCTTGGAACGTCGAATGCCGGCGGCGCGTCGATCGAAAGCCTGATCGGCAACCGGATCAACAACACGCTGTTCATGACAGTCGTCGTTTCCGTCATTTCGATCCCGATATCGGTTTTGCTCGGCCTCTTCGCGGCCATGTACCCAGGCAGCATGCTTGACAGGGTCGTTACTTCGACGACCCTAGGCCTGATTGCTGTGCCGGATTTCTTCGTCGCAATCGTTCTGATCCTCTTTCTGGCCGTGCAGCTCGGTCTGGTGCCGGCGGTCTCCTATCTCAGTGGATCGGAAGGCTTCTGGAAATCACTGCAGGTTCTGACCCTGCCCATCGCAACCCTGGTGATCGTGATTTCCGCACAGATGATCCGCATGACCAGGGCCGGCGTGCTCAACGTGATGAACTCACCCTATATCGAAATGGCCATTCTGAAGGGTATTCCCCGCGGCCGCATCATCCTGCGGCATGCCCTGTTCAATGCCATCGGGCCGATCGTCAACGTCATCGCCCTGAACCTGGCCTATCTGGTCAGCGGCGTTGTCGTTGTCGAGACCATCTTCTCCTATCCCGGGCTGGCCAAACTCATGGTTGACGGCGTGCAGACCCGCGACATTCCGCTGGTCCAGGCCTGCGGCATGATCTTCTGCAGCACCTATGTGATCCTGATCCTGATCGCCGACATCGCGTCCATCGTTTCCAATCCCCGGTTGAGGCACCCGAAATGACCGATACCAATACAGAAAATGCCGCCGCGACCTCGGACGACGCTCCGACAAAATATGACGAATTGCCCGACGCGCCGCCGAAGTCCAGTCTTCGGTTGTCGATGACGGGCAAGATTTCCGTGATGATCGTGGTCTTCTGGGTCTTCATGGCCTTTGCCGGCCCTTTTATCGCACCCTACGACGAGGCGGAGTTCATCGAGGAGGACCTTCAGGGCGAGTTCTATGACGATCCGAGCTTCCTGCCGCCGAACGCACAGGTCTATCTCGGCACGGATTATCTCGGCCGCGATATCCTGTCGCGGATCCTGTGGGGCGCGAGAACGACAATCGGCATATCGTTCATCGCAACATTGTTCGCCTATTTCGTCGGAATCACGCTGGGGATCGCAGCGGCAGTTGCAGGAGGCTGGACGGATACGATCCTCTCTCGACTTGACGATGCCATATTGTCGTTTCCCAATATCATGCTCGGCCTGATCATCATCGCGGCGTTCGGATCCTCGATCCCGTTGCTGATCATTCTGGCCGGGCTGGTCTACGCGGCCAGTGTGTACCGGATCGCCCGGGCGCTCGGTCAGGACATCATGGTTTCCGATTTCGTCGAAGCCGCCAGGGCGCGCGGCGAAGGTCTCTGGTGGATCATTACCAGAGAGGTGCTGCCCAATGCGGCAATGCCGCTTGCGACCGATTTTGGCCTCCGTCTCGTGTTTGTCATCCTGTTCATTTCCAGCCTGAGCTTTCTCGGACTGGGCGTGCAACCGCCGATATCGGATTGGGGCAGCATGGTTCGCGAGAACCTGCAGGGCCTTGGCAACGGGTTTGGCGGCGGAGCCATTGCATCGCTTGCGCCGGCCCTGGCCATCGCGTCGCTGACCATCGCCATCAACCTCATCGTTGATGACATCTCTGCCCATGCAGGCGGTTCTCTGGCAAGGAAGATGATCTGATGGCTGCTTTGTTGGAAGTTGACAATCTCAAGATCCATGCCCGCAAGGACGACGGGACAATCATCCCGATCGTCAAGGGCGTGTCGTTCGACATTCAGCCCGGTGAGGTTGTCGCCCTGATCGGTGAATCCGGCAGCGGCAAGACAACGATCTCCCTGTCGTCGCTGGCCTATTGCAAACCCGGTCTGGAGTTTGGCGGCGGCGAGGTGCGATTGCGCGGCAAGGATGTGCTGACCATGGAGCCGCTGGAACAGCGCAGCATGCGAGGGCAGCGCGTCGCGTATCTGGCGCAAAGTGCGGCTGCGACCTTCAACCCGGCAATCACCATCGGTGAGCAGGTCACAGAATCCTCGGTTCTGCATGGTATTCTCACCCAGGAAGAAGCCGACGCGCGTGCGGAAGAGCTCTATCGGGCTCTGGAACTTCCTGATCCCGATCGCCTTGGCAATCGCTACCCGCACCAGGTTTCCGGCGGGCAGTTGCAGCGTCTGATGGCGGCCATGGCGCTTTGCGGCAAACCTGATCTACTGGTTCTGGATGAGCCGACCACCGCGCTGGATGTCACCACCCAGATCGAAGTGTTGAAGGCGTTCAAGAAGGTGATCCGGGACGAGGGTTCGGCGGCGATCTATGTCACGCACGATCTCGCCGTGGTTGCCCAGGTCGCGGATCATATCGTTGTGCTCTATTCAGGCGAGGTGCAGGAACAGGGACCGGCCGATCAGATCATCAATCATCCAAAGCACCCCTATACCAAGCGCCTGATGGCTGCCGTGCGGCCCACGCCGGCGGCCGGCCAGGGGGATTTGCTTTCCGACACCCATGACAGGGATGTCGCCAACCTGAAGGTCAAGGACATGACCGCCGGATATGGCGGGATCATCGACGGCAAACCCGCAATCACCGTTTTGCGGGACATCAACGTGTCGATCAAGAACGGTCATGTTGTCGGAGTGATCGGCGAATCCGGTTGCGGCAAGTCCACGCTTGCACGTGTCATGGCAGGCCTGCTGCCGGCAGCCTCCGGAGAGGTCATCCTTGACGGCAAGACGCTGGAACCGGACATGAAACAGCGTCCCCTGGAAGAACTGCGCAAGATCCAGTTCGTGTTCCAGATGGCCGACACGGCCCTCAATCCGCGCCAGCGCATCGGCGATATTCTCGGCCGGCCGATCCAGTTCTATCGGGGCGTCAAGGGCAAGGACCTGCGCCTGGAGGTCGCCGATCTCCTGAAGCTGGTGGAACTGCCGATCGAATTTGAATCGCGCTACCCTTCCGAATTGTCCGGAGGACAGAAGCAGCGTGTCAATCTGGCCCGCGCGCTTGCGGCGAAACCGGAAGTCATGCTGTGCGACGAGGTCACTTCGGCCCTTGATTCCATCGTGGGGTCGAATGTGATCAAACTGTTGAAACGCCTGCGCGATCTGACCGGCGTTTCGTTTGTTTTCATCAGCCACGATCTGTCCACAGTGGCGTCGTTCGCCGACGAAATCGTCGTGCTTTACGCCGGTCGTGTGGTCGAACAGGGCCCGGTCGACGAGGTGTTGTCACCGCCGTTCCACCCCTACACGCGCCTGTTGATTTCCTCGGTTCCGGAAATGCGGATCGGCTGGCTTGAAGACACGATGGAGCGGCGGGAAATGGCGGTCGGTATCGCCCGGGGCGTCGAGATTACCGATGTCGGCTGTCCGTTCTTCAACCGGTGTCCGATTGCGATTGAAGGCACGTGTGACCAGCAAACTCCGCCAACGCACGAACCGAAACCGGACCATTTCATTTCCTGTCATCGGTCCATCGAGGAAATCATGGAAGTGGAGGATGCGCCGCAGCAGATCCTGCACGGTTTTGAGAAAGCCGAACCGGAGGGAGACAAGGCGGCGCAACCCCATTGACCGGCGGAGCCGGAATTCAAGCATCATAGCAGGCCGGAATATCCGCGCCTTTGCCATCCCGGTACCCGGGATGGCGCTCCGCGTCTTTCAGTGAGCAGTCAGGCGGCGTCGGAGTTCAGGACACCGCGTTGAATCTGATCTTCCTCGATCGATTCAAACAGGGCTCTGAAATTGCCCTCGCCGAAGCCGTCATCGCCCTTGCGCTGGATGAACTCAAAGAAGATCGGCCCGATCATGGTTTTGGAGAAGATCTGAAGCAGGATCTTGGTCGAGCCGCCGTCCACCACACCTTCGCCGTCGATCAGGATGCCGTGCTTTTGCATCCGTTCGATGGGTTCCTCGTGTCCGTGCACCCGTTCGTGGGATCTTTCGTAGTAGGCGTCCGGCGGGCCTGGCATGAAGTGCAGCGAGCGGGCAGCGAGCTCGTCCGCAGCGTCATAGAGGGCTTCGGTGCCAACCGCGATATGCTGAATGCCTTCGCCGTTATAGTCACGCAGATATTCCTCGATTTGCGAATGTTCGTCGGCGGATTCGTTGATCGGAATCCGGATCTTTCCGCAGGGCGAGGTGAGGGCGCGTGAAAACAGGCCGGTCACCTTGCCTTCGATGTCGAAGAACCGGATCTGCTTGAAGTTGAAGATGTCGCGGTAGAATCCGAACCACTTGTCCATGTTGCCGCGTTTCACATTGTGGGTCAGGTGGTCGAGATAATAGAACCCGACACCCTCCGGTCTCGGATCGCGCGCACCGGTCCAGTTGAACTCCGTATCGTATGGCGACCCCTTGGCACCATAGGTCTCGACGAAATAGATCAGCGAGCCGCCGATACCGACAATTGCCGGAACATCCAATGTCCTGTCGCTGCCCTCATAGGCGACGGCCCCGTTTGCCACCGCATGGCGCAGCGCTTCTGCGGCATCGACGACGCGCCAGGCCATTGACGGTGCACAGGGACCGTGCTCGGCGACAAACCGCGCGCCGAAGGAATCCGGTTCCGCGTTCAGGACGTAGGTGATGTCGCCCTGGCGGTAGAGGGAAATCGCCTTGGTCTTGTGTGTGGCGACCTTGTCAAAGCCCATGGTCTCGAACACGCCGGCGAGCGCATCCGGGTCCGGATGGGCGAATTCGACAAATTCAAAACCGTCCGTGCCGGCAGGGTTCTGCTCGGAGATTTCGGCTGGCAATGCGTCATGCGGGAAGGGACCCATGGCGTTCCTCATTAATTTTAACAGGGGGTGGGTTGTTAGGCTTGAATATAGGCCGGTTTCTCTGCAATATCCGTGCGTAATGCGCGCCGTAACGATGATGATTGCACAAATTGTGCGCGAGAAAAGAGTTCTGTGCAAAGTCCATGCTCGATGTCTTCGATCTGAAAATTCTGGCCCTGTTGCAGGCCGATGCAAGCCTGACCAACTCAGCCCTGTCGGAAAAGGTGAACCTGTCGGCGTCACAATGTTCGCGCCGGCGTGCCGGCCTGGAAGAAGCGGGCTATATCCGGGGCTATCGGGCCGAGTTGGACGCGGCAAAACTCGGATACGAGATCCAGGCCTTCACCCGTGTGGCGCTTTCAGCTCACGACGAAACCACTGCGGATGACTTCGCCTCATTCCTCAACGGCCTCGCACAGGTGCAACAGGCGCATGCGGTCAGCGGCGACGCCGATTATCTTATCCACATCAGGGCAAAGTCACTGGACGAACTGGCGGAGTTCATTCACGGGCATCTGTTGCCGCATCCGCGTGTCAGCCAGGTCCGTTCGGACATCGTCCTGCGCACAATCAAGGAAAATCGAGGATTTACACTGTCGGGACCGTGAAACGGGTTCGGCTTGCCACCAAAAGGATATTTGCCATGTCGCCCGCGCCAGGCGCACTCTATCGGGATTTGCAGAAAAAGACGGTATTCATCTCCGGCGGGGCGAGCGGTATCGGAGCCGCGATGGTTACGGCTTTCGCCCGCCAGGGTGCACAGGTCCACTTTGTCGACCTCAGGCAAGCGGAAGGCGAAGCGCTGTCGGCATCACTGTCGGCGGCTGGCCACATAAGACCGGAATTCCAGTGTTGCGACGTCACCGACGACGATGCCTTGTGCGGGGCCATCGACAGGGCCGCCGAAAACGGTCTCGACATTCTCGTCAACAATGCCGCCAACGACACCCGCCACGACGTTTGTGAAGTCGGCGCTGAATTCTGGCGAACCTGCGTCGATATCAATCTGCGCCACCAGTTTGTGGCGGCGCAACGGGCTTTCTCGCACATGAAGCAGCGGGGGGCGGGCTCGATAATCAATTTCGGATCCGTCGCGCCACGTCTCGGTGTTCCGGATCTTTCGGTCTATTCGACCTGCAAGGCGGCGGTGAAAGGGCTGACCCGCTCGCTTGCCCGCGAGTTTGGGGGGAAAGGGGTGCGTGTCAATTCGATCGTGCCCGGCGCGATCCTGACCCCCCGTCAGCTCGAACTGTGGATCTCGCCGCAAATCGAGGAAAAGCTATTGGCGGATCAGTGTCTCCATCGTCGGCTGGTCGGCGAGGATGTCGCGGAGATGGCGCTTTTCCTGGCGTCCGATGTGTCGTCGGCGTGCACGTCGCAGGAATTTGTCGTCGACGGGGGCTTGAGCGGGTGATGCCCGATCGCTCACGTTCAGACGTGCCGGGCTCGGGCACGCCCATCGTTGAATTGACCTCCGGCGATCTGTCGGTCGGCATCCGGCCCGATCTCGGAGCTGCTGTGATGTGGTTTCGGGGGCCGAACGGGAACGGGCAATTGTGCGACTGGATGCGGCCGGCGCCGCCCGATTGCCGCTCGGTTCTCGACACCGCCTGTTTCCCGCTCGTTCCGTTTTCCAATCGTATTGCCGGGGCCCGCTTCGATTACGGCGGGCGTCAGATCGAACTGGTTACCAACTGGCCGGGAGGCATGGCAATTCACGGGATCGGATGGCAGCGGCCCTGGCGCATCGAAAACCGGACCCAGGATCGGATGGCGCTCGGCCTCGACCTGACCCGGGAAGACTGGCCATGGAAAGCCATTGTCGGACTGGACTACATTCTGCGACCGGAGGGTCTGTCAATGACCCTGCGGATTACCAACCTGTCTGAGTCCGATATGCCCTGCGGTCTCGGTTTTCATCCCTACTTTCCGCGGAACCTTTCCACCAGATGCGCGATCGCCTGCAAGGCCTTCCTGTCCACGGACAAGGATCAGTTGCCGACGGCATTTGCGACCGAAAGCGCGGTGCCAGACGCCCTTGCGAACGGCGATTTGCCGAAAGGAGGATTTGACAATTGCCTGGTTGGATGGCGCGGGGCCGCACACATCCGTCAGGGTGACGCAGGCGGGTTGAGGGTCGATGCCGAGCCCAGCACGGATTATGCTCTGCTTTATGTGCCCGAAGACGAGGACTTTTTCTGCTTCGAACCCGTGACGCACATCCCCGATGCCCACAACGTGCGGGATGGGCGATTGGGGTCCCACGGTCTGGTTGATCTTTGTGCCGGCGATACGATGCGTTTCACCGCACGTTTCGATCGGATCTAACCGCAAAAGGCTCTGTCAGAATGCCCTGAACGTAATCAGGGTCTCGGTGTCGCGGATGCCCGGAATTGCATGGATTTTCTCGTTCACGAACAATCCGATATCCTGACTGTCATCGAGGAAGAATTTTACTATCAGGTCGAAGCTTCCCGCGGTAGAATAGATTTCCGAATGCAGTTCCAGATCGGCGATTTTGGAAGCAACGACATAGGCTTGCCCAAGTTCGCACTTCACCCTGACAAAGAACGCACGCATTTCATTCCTCCGTCTTCGTTGCGGTCCCGCACTATGTCCTGTCGATCGGCCCGTGTCACGATCAACCTTGTTAGGCGCGGTATTCCCGATAGATTTCATCGACAAGCGCGGTCGCGCGCATCCCGTCTTCCCCCGAACAGGGATTGGGGGCGCCGTCAAGATAGTGGGCGACAAGCCGCTCGATGAACGGCTGGTGCACATGCGCGGGATCGGGCAGGTCGATTGTCTGGGCACCGGCCTCGGTCTCAAGCGTTATCGGACTGGGGCGCATGAACCCCATGTTCGCAGTGCCCCGATCGCCGAATATTGTCAGGCTTTCGTCGTGCAGGCCGGCTGCAAAACAACAGGAGCCAGTCACTGCGACATCCGCAAACTGCGCCAGGTAGGAGACCGAATCCTCGACCGGGCTTGCCGGATCGGAGCGTCGCACGTCTCCGACTACGGACACAGGTGCCCCGAAGACATAGGTCAGCCAGTCGAGCGCGTGCGTCTGCATGTCGACAAACAGACCTCCACCATTGGTCCCTGGATCAAGTTTCCAGGTTTCCGCCGGCGATCGGTCCGCGGCTTGCATGTGACGCACGGAAACGGCACGCGGCGCACCGATTGCGCCGGACTGCACGATATCGCGCAGCTTTTCAAACCGGGGCAATGCCCTTCGGTAATACGCGACTGACAGCGAAACACCGGCCGCCGCCGCGGCATCGTTCATCGTCCGGCATTCTTCTGCATCCAACGCCATCGGCTTTTCGGTCAGAACCGGTTTGCCGGCGGCCAGGCATTTCAGCACCAGGTCCATGTGTGAGGAGGGCGGAGTCGCAATGTAAATTGCGTTGACTTCTTCATCGGCGATCAGCCGGTCGGAATCATCATAATGTCTGGCAACTCCGTGACGGCTGGCATAATCCGCCGCTTTGGCGCCGTCACGGCGCATGACGGCCACCAGTTCAGACCGCGGCGCCTTTTGCAGGGCCGGGCCGCTCTTGACCTCGGTTACATCTCCGCATCCGAGAATGCCCCAGCGGACCTTGTCCATCTCCGCACCCATTACAAGGACGCCGTTATGCCGCCGTCGACATAAAGCACATGGCCGTTGACGAAACTCGAGGCCGGCGATGCCAGGAAGATCGCGGCACCGACCAGTTCCTCCACATTTCCCCAGCGTCCTGCTGGCGTCCGGTTGGCGAGCCAGGCGGTGAAGGTTTCGTCGGCGACGAGGGCGCTGGTCAGTTCCGTCTTGAAATAACCCGGGGCAAGTCCGTTCACCTGCAACCCGTGCTTGGCCCAGTCTGTTGCCATGCCCTTGGTCAGGTTCGCCACCGCGCCCTTTGTTGCCGTGTAGGGCGCAATGCCCGGACGGGCGAGGGCGGACTGTACCGAGCAGATATTGACGATCTTGCCTTTGCCGCGCTCGATCATGGCCTTGGCAACCGCCTTTCCGACCAGATAGACGCTGTCGATGTTGGTCTTCCACATGGTCGACCAGACGTCATCGGGAAACGCATCCAACTGCGAGCGATGCTGCATTCCCGCATTGTTGATCAGGATATCGATCGCGCCCTTGTCGGTTTCGATGGCCGCGACCGCCCGGTTGACGGCGTCCGCATCGGTCACGTCGAAGGCCGCGGTCTCGATTGTCCCGCCGACGCCTTTCAGCGCTTCGGCCGCCTTCTGCAGGCGCTCTTCGGAACGTCCGTTCAACACCACGGTCGCGCCGCGCTCCGCCATGCCGCGCGCGAGCGCAAAGCCGATGCCTTGGCTGGAACCGGTTATGAGTGCGCGGCGCCCGGTAATGTCGAACAATTGATCCGATGTGCTCATTGTTTTTGCCCCTTGAAAAGCTCTGCGATGAAGTCGGCCATTTCCGGCACCATGCGGTCGCCCCACCCTTCGGCCTTGGCCAGGCCAAGCGCCTGTTTGGTTGCCGGCGACATCAGGCTCGGAACATCGAATCCGTCCGCCATGGCCGAATAATATCCAAGGTCCTTGCGGGCATTGGCGATGGAAAAGGCAAGCATGGTCGGATCACCGTCGACCGCGTTCGCCTTGACGAAGTCCATCATGCCGCTCCTCAACGGTCCCGCCGACATGACGTCATAAAGGGTCTGCCGTTCAAGGCCGGCCTGGTCGGCCATGGCGAAGGCTTCAGACATGGCGGTTGCCGTGGTCATGGCGAAGAAATTGTTGATCAGTTTCAACGTATGCCCGGCGCCAAGCGGGCCGACATGGAAGACGTTTTCGCCGAGATCGTCGAGTACCGGTTTGACGGCCTCGTAGGCCGCCTTGTCTCCGGCGCCCATTATGTTGAGCTTGCCGTCCACTGCGTGTGCCGGTGTGCGTCCGAGCGGGGCGTCGAGATAGTGCGCCTGCTTTTGGGCAAAGGCGGCGCCGAGCCGTTTTGTCGATCCCGGCAGCGATGTCCCGAAATCGATGACTGTTGCGCCCGCCTTGATCCCGGCGAGCACACCCTTGTCGCCAAGCATGACCGCTTCCACAGCGTCGCTGGTATCGACACAGATCATGACGATGTCGCTGGCACCGGCAAGCTCCGCCGGATTGGTCGCTTCCGTGGCGCCCCTGGCGACCGCCGCGTCGATCGGAGCGCGGTTGCGGTGCGCGATGACGGTGAGCGGATAGCCGAGGCTTTGCAGGCGGCCGGCCATGGCCGCGCCCATAAGTCCCAATCCGATAAATCCGATTGCGGGTTTTTCGCTGTTGGCCACTTGGTTCTCCTGTCAGGCATGCACGATCGCCCGGCCTTGCGACGGGCACGTGCTGTTTGGATTTGTTTTATAGCAGGTGCGGTCAGAAAATACCGAGACCGAACGCCGATCACGGCACATTTGATGCCCGGGTCGCCAATTCACCAAAAGAGCTGCAAATCAGGTGGCTTGCAGAAAATATCTAAGGTGAAATCTAAAGAAATAAGCAATAAGGACGGTGCCGTGCACCGCTTTTGCATTGTGGCCCGGGGCCGCCCTTCGGGTGGAGAGGCGAACGTGCCGTGCCGGTCGGGCGACCGACACGGCCCGAATCATTCGGCGTTGAACGTTTTCAGGTATGCGATAACGTTTTCCAGATCCGCATCCTTTTTCAGGCCGGCGAAGGCCATCTTGTTCTTCGGGATCGATTTTTTCGGCGATTTCAGGTACACGATCAGGTTTTCATCGTTCCAGACCAACGGGCCGTTGGACCATTCCAGGCCGTCTGTACCGGCGGCGATCATGGCCTTGGAAAACTTGAAACCTTCAAGGGTGCCGGCTGTGCGACCGACGACATTGTTCAAAATCGGGCCGACCCGGTTCTTGGCTTTATCGCCTACCATGTGGCAGGCCTTGCATTTTCTGAAGACCTTCTTGCCTTTCTCGGGGTCGCCTTCAGCGAGGGCATAGGTGCTGCCGACGAGGAATACGGCCGCGGATAGTGCGAGTGCTTTGAACATTAATGTCCTCCGGTTGGTGTGTCGGGCTCATGCTTTCGGCTGATGCCCCAGCGCAATTTCCATAAAGCGCAATCCTCAGAGCGCGCGCGTCTCAATCATGTCTGCATCAGAACAGATGCCGAGCGGATAGCTGGCGAACGAAGCCCTGCGCGAGGAAACGTCCGCGAAGCACATTACTTACCATGCATGATCATTATGGCAATCACAGCTTGTCACTTTGTCACAATGTGATTTCGCACCATAAACAAATTGTGTCGTTTCGAGAGACCGGGTCACCCAACACTGTCCTTCTGCCTGTGGAATGCGCCGAAATGATACAATCGCAATGGTATCGGATTTGCACCTGCCGAGGCGTCAAGACGGCGTAGAGGCGGGGAGAACCCTCGAAATCGCGCCAGTCCGGCTTCGAGGGAACGACATGCAGGCATTGGGCAAAATCGGAAAACCGGTCATTTCCGTCATCGCGATGGTTCTGGCCATTGGTGGCATAACGGCAATGCGCGCCGACCAAACGATCGAGAGCCTTGTCTATCTCATGCTCGCCTGCATTGTCGCGGTCCTTGCCCTGGTCCTCCTGCCGGCGAGCGAACCGGACAATGTCTTGCGCGACAGCCTTGAACGCCGCCGCAATGAACGCGCCCGCCGCCTGTTACAGGCCCGTCTGGAAGGTGGGCCGAGGCGCTCGCCGGATACGTGGTAGGGCCAACAGAGGCCTGATTTCTCGAATTGACAAGAATCCATCGAGCCCCTAGGAGATCATTCGCTTCTGTGGGAGCGTTTCCGTTTCACCGAAAACAGTGGGGCAGGCGGGAATAGTTCCGAAGCGCGGGCGTGATGAAATTGGTAGACATGCCAGATTTAGGTTCTGGTGGCGCAAGCCGTGGGGGTTCAAGTCCCTCCGCCCGCACCATTCTGTATCTCACGGCCGCAGGCCTCCGATGGGGCGGGCTGTCCGCCCGGGCGTCCACTTGGACGCCTTGGTGCCGCTTCCAGGTTATTGTTCTTATCCGCACCATTCTTTGTCTCACGGCCGCCGGCCTCCGACGGGGCGGGCAGAGCCCGATGGGCGGTTGCCCTTGCGAACCCGCAGGGTTCGGACATTCGGCGCCCGAGTTCCACAGGTCGATAGTGTTCAAGCAAACCGGGCGGCGATCTCAATGAATCCGGCGGAAATCGTCGAAGATCATTCCGGTGGCGCGGGCCAGAAAGACCGGCGCCTGGCTGTCGGAATTGGACGTGTAGACGGCCTTGCGCGCGCTGTTATATTGAATCGGCCGCGACGGGTTCTGCTGGACGCTCCGCCAGTCGGCTCCGGATCCGTTGATCAGACGTGCAAGAAAGTGCATGCCCTCGTAAGTCGATTGCCCGAGCGCGTTCAGCATGGGTGCGCGTTCGCGGTGTACGGAATGGTATTTCTCCCGGAAACTGGCATTTTCAGGCGTGTTCAGCGCGGCGAAATAAGACGCTGACGAAAACAGCCTGTCGACATTCTGTGCGCCGCTGGCCATGAGGCCGTTTTCCTCTATGACACAGGACAGACGGACGATCTTGGTATGCAGGTTCATCGCGCCGAACACGCGGTTGAACGCCACCGCATCCTGTCCGATCAGCGACAGAAGAATGCCATCGGCGCCCGACTGGCTGATGCGTTCGACTGTCTCCTCCATTCTGTTCGAACTGAATGGGAGATAGCGCTCGTAAACGATATCGGACCTGAGCTGGGCGATCTTCCTCTTGGCAAAAATGTGCGAGGTCCGCGGCCAAACATAATCATTGCCGACCAGCGCCCATTTCTTCAGGCGAAAATGATCGTGCAGATGGCCGATTGCCGGTTCGAGCTGCCGTTGCGGCGTGTCGCCGATCGCAAAGACACCGGGGGATTGTTCGCCGCCCTCATAGAGCGGCGTATAGACGAAGGGAATGCGCCCGCGGACTACTTTGGTGAGGCTTTGTCTGACCGCACTGATATGCATCCCGACGATCGCATCGATCTGGTTGTTTTCGATGAGGGATTCGATAACGCTTTCGACCGGAACCGGGGCTTCCAGGGCGGAGTCGATCACCGAGACCTGGACCGGGCGTCCTCCGATGCCCGACTGTTCGTTCAGTTCATGCAGGGCGACTTCGGCGCTGGCAATGCAGGAAGGTCCCCAAAGCCCGGCAGCGCCGCACATGGGGATGAGCAGCGCCACACGATAGACATCGCTGTCCTTCCGGGGCGCTTCCGGGTCCTGGATTTCCGCGTCCGCCTGGACAAAGCTGTGGTCCACGGAAATCCCTGATTCCAAACGCATTGAGATTTCTTTCGCTCTGTGAATGGTGTATGGGAGTTGAAATTCGTTTCCAAGTCAATCAAATTTCATGATGCAAAAAAAGCGCAGCCCGGCATGACCACCAGCAAACAACCCGTGAATTCCTACCTGTCCTATTCACTGGCTGCGGCACACCGCAAATTGCACATCGATCTGAATCGGGAACTGAAAAAACTCGGTGTCCAGGTCGAAACCTGGCGTGTCCTGCAATCGCTTCAGGCGTCCAGCGGACATACGATGAGCGAATTGGCCGACATCGTCCTTATGAATCCGCCAACGCTGACAAAGCTGGTTGACCGGATGGTAGCCGATGGTCTGGTCCAGCGACAGCTCGCCGACGAGGATCAAAGGCGGGTGCAATTGATTCTCACCGATCTTGGGGCGGACCTTTCGGAAAAGATCATCAGGCTTGCGGACGCGCAGAACGAATTCATCATTCAGAAGATCGGGGAGGATAAAGCTGTCCTCTTGCGCGAGGCGCTCGAAACACTGAGCTGACAGCGGGATTTGGTTGCCGGTTCCGGAGCTTTGCGGATAAGAAAGTTACATCCGAATAGACAGGAACTGCAAACCCCGGCCGGCGCTCCGCTGTATTGAGCGACTTGCGTTTTCGAGATCTTCAAAGACCGCCAATGGCGCGGTCAGTGTTTGTGGCGCGCCGCTCCTGCGCCTCTCACCAGAACCGGGGCCTCTCCAAATCCGCGATGATGATCGGCCGCCTTCCAATCCTCCTTCGCGGCCATGAGAGTGGCCATGTCGGTCACGTTCTTGCCTGCAACCAGTTTTTCCAGTGCCCCCAGCCAGTGCAGATAGTAGGTGTCACCGAGGTCCGGATCGCCCTCCGCCTGCGCGGCCTTGATCTCCGCCGATAGCGCGTCGCACCATTCCGTCCACTCGAAAACACCGCGCTTGTGCAGGTCAAGCGTCATTGCGAAGGCCTTTGCCTCCCAGGGTTCGTTGAATACCGGTCCTCCCTCATCGTGTGGCAGATGCGGTGTCTTTTTCAGGTCTGACCCGTTGATAAGGTCGTTCATGGCGCTGGCCGCATATAATCGTCGAACATGTCGATATAGAGAAACATGTTTGCCGCATAATCTTCGCCCCAGAGCTCCTGGAACGAGAATTTTACCGAGTAGACATGTTGTGCCTTGTGCCCTTTTCCGTGCGCCCCGGTGTCGGGAAAGGCAAAGACGCCGTGATCATGGTGCACGACACCCTTCTTGCCGCGCACATAGCGCGGCAGGCGTGTGTGCGAAACCGGATTGATGTTTTTCATCTCGACTTTGTCGCCGACATGAAACTGCGCCGCGACATCCTCGTCGATCCGGGCCGATGCGCCGGTTGAAAGCAGTCCCGGCACGATGTCTGGGGTAAGGGTCGGCATCACGCTTCCTCCATCGCTATGTGTTTCTTGCGTTCATCGAGCTCGTCCTGGGTAACGACACCTTTTTCGGTCAGGAGCGTTTCCAGGGAGGACAGCCAATGTTCGTAATAGCTGGATTCCAGATAATGCGCGGGGTCCATGCGTTCGATCGCGTGACGGAATTCGTCCACGTTGTAGTGACCGCCGGCAAAACAGGAAATGAACATTCCGAACATGCGTTTTTCCCAGGCCTCGTGAAACACCGGTTCGTTCTGTTCAGGATTGATCGGTCCGATGCCGTCCATGCCTCCCAGATCGTGTATGCCGTTCATGTCATTGTCCTCCCGACAATCGAATGTTGGATGGTGAAATCAGGAAGCGCTTACAAGCCCGGTCCCGATCATGGAATCGCGGGTAACGATCGCAGCGAGCTGTTCTTCGCTCATATCGTCGGTGCCTTCCGGGCGTTTGGGCAGAACCAGGTAGCGCAGTTCCGCATTGCTGTCCCAGACCCTGATTTCGGTTTCCTGTGGAAGCGTCACCCCGAATTCGTCCAGCACACCGCGAGGATCCTTGACGACCTTGGCGCGGTAGGGAGCAGCCTTGTACCAGACCGGCGGCAGACCCAGCGTCGGCCAAGGGTAACAGGAGCAAAGCGTGCAGACGACAATGTTGTGCACATCGTCGGTGTTTTCGACGACCAGCATGTCCTCACCCTGGACGCCGGAAAATCCGAGTTCGGCGATTGCCTCTGTGGCATTTTTCAGAAGCCGTTCCTTATAGGCGGGATCGGTCCAGGCCTTGGCGACGACCCGTGCCCCGTTGCGCGGCCCGATCTTGGTTTCGTAGGTTTCCACAATCAGGTCGATCGCCTCGGGATCAATCAATTGTTTCTCCGTGAGGACGGATTCGAGCGCTTTCACTCTGAGTTCGGTGTCCGACAGGGGTTTGTTGTGAGGGTGATCGTGGTCGTGCGCCATAAACCTCTCCTTTGATAATATCCGGGACAATCGATCCTGAAATCGGGGATCAATCTTGCCCGACGGCCCCCGGGGCCGTTCGTTTGCGACCGCCGATGCCGAAGCTTCGTAAGTCTGTTTGCACCATTCCGTCCTGCACGCCCGAGAGGGCGCCGCAGATGCGATCAACAGAGTGCCGACGCGCGGCAATCGATTGATTTTCACATCGAATTCAAGCGCTTTCAGGGCACTTTTCACTGCCTTCCTCGTGTGCGTGAGAGTAACAAAAAAAATGTTTCCAATTCAAGTAATTTGGTTAATACTCGCCGCGGCGGCCGCAGGGTCGGGCAAGAAACGGGCTCGTTCCGTTTAGATATCAAGGAGTTGTGTTGTTGGTCAGGTGGTTGCAGGATGCCGATATCGACTATGCCGGTTCCTGTCCGGCATTCCCGCTGGACCAGCAATGGCGTGATTTTCACAAAGTCCGAGGCAGCACAAAATGACGGTCAGACGTCCGGATGCGAAAGAACTGCAAGAAACCGGTCGTGAACTCGGCCTTACGCTCAGCGACGATGACAGCGCGTCCTTTCTCGGCCTGATGCAAGGTCTGTTCGATGCGTACGACCTTGTCGATGGCATGGCCGACCAACTCCCCGTCGTGAAGTACCCGCGTACGCCTGGAAGCCGACCGCAACGCGAAGACAATCCGTTCGGCGCCTGGGCCGTTCAGACCAGGATCAGCGGCGCCTCGAGCGGCAAACTTTCGGGCAAGACAGTCGCCATCAAGGACAATGTCTGCGTTGCCGGCGTCGCCATGCAAAACGGGTCGTCAATTCTGGAAGGCTATGTTCCCGAAATCGATGCCACCATAGTGACGCGGCTGCTGGATGCTGGCGCCGAGATCCATGGAAAGGCAGTCTGCGAATATTATTGCGCTTCCGGTGGAAGCCACACCTCCGCCAGCGGGCCGGTCGACAATCCCGCCGTGCCTGGACACAATGCGGGAGGGTCCTCGTCCGGTTCGGCGGCATTGGTCGCCGGCGGCATCGTGGACATGGCGACCGGCGGCGACCAGGGCGGATCCATTCGCATACCAGCGTCCTTTTGCGGTGTCGTCGGTATGAAGCCGACGCACGGTCTCGTTCCCTATACCGGTATTTTTGCGGTTGAACTCACCGTCGACCACGCAGGCCCGATTACGCGCACGGTTGCCGACAATGCGCTTATGCTTGAGGTGATGGCCGGCCCGGACGGGCTTGACCCGCGCCAGACCGGCGCACCGGCGCAAAAGTACACGAACGCACTTTCCATGTCGGCCAGCGGCCTGCGCGTGGGAATTCTCACCGAAGGCTTCGGGCAACCGGGAACGGAGGCTGAAGTGGATGCGCGCATTCGTCAGGTCGGAGAAAAACTCCGGGAGGCCGGCGCCCATGTCGAAGAGGTGTCGGTCCCGCTTCACGCTGCCGGTGCGGCTATCTGGACGCCAATCTTTCTCGAAGGCGCAACTGACCTGATGATGCACAAGAATGCCTTTGGCACAAACATGAAGGGCGTGTTTCTGGAAAGCCAGCTCGACGCGCACGCACGCTGGCGTGAGCGCGCCGATGAACTGTCGGAGACATTGAAACTCGGAATTCTGATGGGGCATTACATGTCGTCGCGTCATCGCGGTCGGTATTACGGCAAGGCGCAGAACCTGAATCGGATGCTGACCCGGGCCTACGACGACGCATTGAAGACGTATGACGTTCTCCTGATGCCGACGACGCCAATGGCGGCATCGCCGTTACCGTGCCCTGATGCAAGCCGCGAAGAAATTGTCGAGCGTGCCTTTGCAATGATCCCGAACACCTCTCCGTCGTGCGCGACCGGACATCCGAGCATCTCCGTTCCCGCTGGTAACACTGCGGATGGCCGCCCCATCGGCGCCATGTTCGTCGGCGCCATGTTCGACGAAATAAGTGTCTATCGTGCGGGTGCCGCTGTTGAACGGTTGTTATTTTAGAACGCTGGGATATCCTAGCGAATGACCTCTGGATGCGGGTAAGCGTAAATCGAAAATCCTTGATCAGAAATACTCGCTAAAAAGCAAAATATCTGTCGGTTTTGCAACCGCAGCAGGGAAGTAAAGGATGGAATGGGGCGTGGCTTGGTTCATTTTCTTGGTTATACTTGCAATCGTCGTTATTCTGACGATTGTCTTTCTCAATAGATTTTACCGCAAAGCCACCCGTGAAGTTGCCCTGGTCAGGACCGGTGCTGGTGGCCAGCGGGTTGTGTTGGATGGCGGTTGCCTGTCCTTGCCGTTTCTGCACAAGATCTCCGAAGTCAACATGAAGACGACGAGGCTCGAGATTGAACGCCTTGGTCCAAAATCCATCATTACGAAAGATCGTTTGCGCGTCGACGCATCCGTCGAGTTCTATGTGCGGGTCCAGCCATCGACCGAGGGCGTTGCAACAGCGGCCCAGGCTCTTGCCGGCAAATCGTTCCGGGCATCGGAACTGGCGGAGACCCTGGAAGGCAAACTGGTTGATGCGATGTTGTCGGCTGCCGCGCATTACACAATGGACAGCCTGCAGGATGAGCGCGGCAAATACGTCGCCGAGGTTTCCGGCGCATTGTCTGAAAATCTCGCACAGAACGGTCTGGTATTGGAATCGGTCTCGCTGACCCGACTGGACCAGACGCCGTTTCACGCCCTGGATGAAAACAATGCCTTCAACGCCCTCGGTATGCGGCGTCTGGCAGAAATAATCGCGGTCAACAAGAAGGAGCGGGCCGCAATTGAAGCGGATTCCGATGTGTCTGTCCGCAGCAGCCAGCTTGAAGCCAAAAAACAGATGCTGCTCATCGAGCAGGAAGAAGAGCAGGCCATGATCGAGCAGCAGCGCGAGGTCGAAAGCGCGCGCGCAACGAGCCAGGCGATCATTGCGGAAAAACAGGCGGAATCGGAGTTGCGGCGCGAACATGCCCGTATCCAGCGCGAGAAGGAAGTTCGGGCGACCGAAATCGAGCGCGACCGTGCCGTCCGGCAACTGGACGTGGAAGCGTCGCTGAAGACGGAAACCGCACAGATACAGAAATCCATTGAGCTGTCCGCGAAACAGGTCGAGGAAGCGAAGGCAGAGGTCGCAAGACAGAAAGCCAAGGCCGAAGAAATCGCCGCTGAAGAGCAAATCGAAACGGCGCGTCAGAAAGCCATTGCCGATCGCGACAAGGCGCTGGCGCTGATCCGGGCTCAGGAACAGGCAGAGGTTGATTCGACCCGGGTCGCCAGCGAAGTGGATACCGTCCTGGCGATGGCCGAAGCCGAATCCAAGGCGACGCTGGATCGGGCTGCAGCCCGCAAGGATGAGTTGATCGCCAAGGCTGAGGGCACCGCTGCGCTGATCAAGGCTGAAAATGCGCAAAGCGACGATCTGATCCGTCTGAAACTGGATATGGCGAAAATCGAGGCGCTGCCGGAGATTGTCGGCAAGATGCTCAAACCGGCCGAGAAGATCGACTCCATTCGTATCAATCACATTTCCGGCTTTGGCAACGGTCAGTCCGGTCCGGGCACGGCGGGTGGCGGCGACAAGGCCGTTGTCAATCAGGTTGTCGACGGTGTTCTGTCCATGGCCCTGCAAATGCCGGCGGTCAAGAAACTTGGTGAGGAAGTCGGATTGAACATTACTGACGGCGTCAAAGGGTTGTCGCAATCCCTTGCCGACGACGCCGAAACTGAAAAGGACGCACCGACCGGGAACCGGAAAAACACGGACAAGACCGGCAAGTGAATGCAGGCCTGCAAACGAAAACCAAAACAGAGAGGATAGAATGTTGGATCGTAGAAAGTTCTTGAAGAACACGTCGGTATTGGGAGTGGCGGCGATCGCCGCGCCAGGGATTATCGGGCGCGCCGAGGCCGATGACACCATCAAGATGGTCAGCATCCTGGACCAGTCGGGCGGCCTCGACATTTACGGCAAGCCGATGGTCGACGCGACCACGCTTGCGGTGGAGGAAATCAACGCGGCGGGCGGATTGCTCGGCAAACAGGTTGAGCTCAAGATCTACGATCCGCAATCGAGTATTCAGCTTTACACGCAGTTCGCGACACAGGCCGCCGCCGGCGACAAGGCCGCTGTCGTGCATGCGGGCATCACCTCCGCCTCGCGCGAGGCAATCCGCCCGACGCTCGGCCGTTTCCGCACGCTGTATTTCTACAATACGCTTTACGAGGGCGGGGTCTGCGACCGCAACACGTTCTGCACCGGCTCAACACCGGCTCAGACCGTGGAGAAGCTTGTACCCTACACCATGAAAAAATGGGGCAAGAAGGTTTACATCGTCGCCGCCGATTACAATTACGGTCAGATTACCGCGGAATGGGTCAAGAAGTTTGTCGCCGAGAACGGCGGAACCTCGGTGGAAGTCGAGTTCTTCCCGCTTGATGTCACAAATTTCGGGCCGACTATCAAAAAGATCCAGGCGGCAAAACCGGACATGGTCATGTCGGCGCTCGTCGGCGGTGCGCATATCTCGTTTTACCGGCAATATGCGGCTGCGGGTATGAACAAGGATATACCGCTCTCATCGACCACGTTCGGTGGCGGGACTGAACACATTCTGATTTCCGCAGAGGAAGGCAACGGCATGACCGTGGCCTATTCGTATCTGCAGGAAATCGAAAACGAACAGAACAAGGGTTTCGTCAAGCGGTTCCGGGCGAAGTTCGGCGAAAACTCCTCCTATCTGACCGAGCTCGCCGCCCGCAGCTACGAAGCGACGTTCCTGTGGGCGGAAGGCGTCAAACAAGCCGGTTCCACCGATCAGATGAAGGTCATCGAGGCCTTGGAAAGCGGCGTCTCCTACGACGGGCCGAGCGGCAAGATTTCGATCGAACCCAAAACCCATCATGCCATTCAAAATGTCGTGCTGGCGGAATTGCAGGATCAGAAATTCAATATCCTGGAGACCTACCAGCAACAACCTCCGACGGACACGCTTCTGGTTTGCGATCTGCAGAAGGATCCCAATCAGGCGAAGTTCTATTTTGAGAACGGGTTGGAAGCGGCCGGCATCAAATAAATCCGGTAACGAATGGTTGCTGAACCGTGGGGCCGGGGTGTCACCCCACTCACGGTTCAGGTTTTAGGGTGCGCACGTTGTCGTGGTTTGATCGGACATGATCAGCCGCAACATGCGAGAGGGAAAGGACCACATACGTGGATTTGTTTGTGGCGCTCGGTCTCCAGATCATTTCGGGGATCGCCAATCTGGTGCTCATCAGTATGGGCCTGGCGATTATTTTCGGGATGATGCGGGTGATCAATCTGGCGCATGGGGAATTCCTGATGCTCGGCGGCTATACGGTCGTCGTTTCAACCAACAACGGCGTGAACATCTGGTTCGCCATGCTTGTTTTGGCGCCGCTGGTTGTCGGCATTATCGGCATCATCGTCGAGCGTTTGCTGATCCGCTTCCTGTATGGGCGAATGGTGGACACGCTGCTTGCCACCTGGGGCCTTAGCCTCCTGTTCGTGGGACTGGTTACGACCATTTTCGGCGCGCAGACAGCCACGACCATTTCGCCGCCGCTCGGATCCCTTGAAATCGGCGAATTCAGGACGAGTGTGTACGAGCTGTTCCTGATTGGCGTTGCCATTGTGCTGTGTGTCGCCGTCTATGCCGTGTTGAAACTCACCAAACTCGGACTGCTCGCCAGGGGCACCATGCAAAGCGCGGAAATGGCGTCCGCCCTTGGCGTCTCAACCTCCAGGATTTACATGGTCACGTTCGGGCTGGGTGCCGCGGTTTCGGGGCTTGCCGGCGGCCTGCTGGCTCCGTTGACCGGCGTGTTGCCGACGATTGGCGCCACCTATATCGCGAAAGCGTTCATTACGGTCATCAGCGGCGGTACCGCCATCCTTGCTGGCACCACATCGGCTTCAGTGCTCCTTGGCGGAATAAACGGCGTTATGAGCTTCATCACCGGCCCGACGATCGGTGAAGTCGCGTTGCTTCTGACCGCGATTGTACTTCTGCGGCTCATGCCGCGTGGAATTACCGGCCGGTTCTTCAGGAAAAATCTATGAGTTGGACCCGCGAAAACCGCTGGCGTTTCGGGCTTGTCGTGCTCGGGGTGATCTTCATGTTCGGCGCGCCCCATGTGCTTGAACTGTTCACCGTCATCAATCTGACCACGGCGATCGCACTGGCGATCCTTGCCCTCAGTCTTGGGCTGATCTGGGGGTATGGCGGGATATTGTGTTTTGGCCAGACCGCCTTTTTCGGTCTCGGCGGTTATGTCTACGTGGTTGCGGCAATCAACTTCGGAGGCTCGAGTTGGGCGGTTCTGACGGCGATATTGGTCACGGCGCTGTTTGCGGCGATCCTCGGCTATTTCGTCTTTTACGGCCGCGTGAGCGATGTCTATCTCGGCGTCATTACGCTGACGGTCACCCTCATCATGTACAGCCTGATACGGCGGACATCCGGCCCGTCCTACAAGATTGGCGATGCCTTGCTCGGAGGGTTCAACGGGATCACCGCGCCGCCTTTGAATCTGCCATGGGACGCATCCACCTTTCTCTATCCCGAACATGTCTTTTATGTCGCGATGGCCGCATTGATTTTGTGTTACATACTGTCATTCTGGCTGGTGCAAACCCATTTCGGCCGGGTTTCCGTGGCGATCCGGGAAAACGAATTGCGGGCCGAACTGCTGGGTTACGACATTCGGTTTTACAAGCTCGCCATGTTCGCAATCGGCGGAGCCATCGCAGCCGTCGCCGGTGTGATCTTTGTGAACGGGGTTGGCCGGGTCACTCCGGATGTGTTCAACCTCTACAACACGGCTTTGACGATCATCTGGGTCATCGTGGGCGGGCGCGGGACCCTGATCGGACCGGTTGTGGGCGCTTTTCTTATCTTTTACCTGACGTCCTCTCTCGGCAGTCAGGCCGTGGTGAACAGCAATCTGATACTGGGAGGCATCCTGATCCTGTTCGTTCTTGCCGTGCCCAGGGGAATTGTTCCCTCGTTGATCGAACTGGCGGATCGCCGCCGTCACCGTCAATTCTCCAAGCGTGAACAGATGCGAATGCGGCGGCGCAATCGCCGCAACGGCGCCGCCTCGGAGGCGACCCATGAACAGTGAGATCGTTGTCGAAACCCGCAATCTGTCGATGCATTTCGGCGGCGTGCATGCCGTCGATCAGGTTGATTTCGCCCTGTACGAAAAAGAGCTGCGCTGTCTGATCGGTCCGAACGGCGCCGGCAAGAGCACGTTTTTCAAATGTCTGACGGGACAGCTCGTGCCAAGCGACGGCAACGTGGTCATTCGCGATATGCAGGTTGCCGGTTTCGAACCGCATCAGATCGCCTCTCTCGGGGTCGGCATCAAGACCCAGATCCCCAATGTTTTCGATGGATTGAGTGTCTACGAGAGCATCTGGTTGTCGGCACGCCGCTGGCACACCTCCAAGCGGTCCAATGTCCTGACCAACGAGACTATAGAACGATTGCGGCTCGGCGACATTCGCGCAGATATGGTCGGCAACCTCGCTCACGGACAGCGTCAATGGGTCGAACTGGGCATGGTCGTGGCCGCCGAACCCTGGCTGGTGCTGCTGGATGAGCCCGCTGCCGGCATGACCCATGAGGAGGTCGAAACCACGGCGGAACTGATCAAGGAATTGAACAAGACCGCCACCATGATCGTGGTTGAGCATGACATGCAGTTCATTCGCAAGATTTCGCAGAAGGTGACCGTGTTCCATGAAGGACGAATATTGATCGAGGACGATATGGACGCGATCTCGCGGAACGAGCGCGTGCGCGAAGTTTATCTGGGGCACAAGGCAGCATGAGTGATACGGCCATCTTGAATGTGAGGGGGTTGCGGGCCGGATACGGGCGCGTACCCGTGCTGCATGGCATCGACCTCGACGTGCATGACGGAGAAATTGTCGGCGTTCTCGGCCACAATGGCATGGGCAAGACCACGCTTTTGAAAACGCTGATGGGGATCGTTTCCGCGTCCGCCGGAAGTGTTGTGTTCGAAGGCGAGGATGTCGTCAGGGAGCCCGCAAACAAACGTGCCCTGGTCGGCCTGGGATATGTGCCGCAGGGCAGGGGTATTTTCCCCAATCTCTCCGTGTACGACAACATTCGCATGGGCATCGCCGCGCACGGGGACGACGAGGAAGAAGCGATTGCGAAGATCCTCACCGAGTTTCCGCGCCTGGAGCGGCTGCTGGAGCGTGACGGCGGCGCCCTGAGTGGCGGTGAACAGCAGCTGCTTGCCATTGCCCGATGCCTGATTAGCCAGCCGCAACTGATATTGCTGGATGAACCGACCGAGGGCATTCAGCCGTCCATCGTCGACGAGATTGGCGACAAACTCCAGGAACTCAGCAAAAACCGGGGGATCTCGATCATTCTTGTGGAACAGAATCTGGAGTTCATCACCGAGCTCTCCGACAGGATCCTGATGATGCACAAGGGTGTGATTTCCAACGAAATCTGCAAGGCCGACGCGCACGACCCGGCCTTGATCGACGAGTTTGTCGGGTTTGGTGCCGGCATCTCCGCCGGCTCTGCCGTCCAGCCGTCCCAGGCCAGGGCAGCACCACCTTCATCGACGCAATTGGCAACAAGGCCGGTTGCAGCACCCGCGGCACATCCCAAACCAATATCATCTGCTCAGGCCCCGGCAAAGCCGGTGCAACCACAAGGTCATCGTTACATGTCCGTCAAACGTCCAACGCACAACCAATTGAAAGAAATCATCAATGCGCTCGGCATGAACATGTCCGACGAGCGCGCCAGCGAATTTCTTGCGACAATGGACGGGCTGACGGAAGCCTATGACGTCATCGATGCGTTACCGGATTACCTGCCGCCTGTGGACTATCCCCGAACCGCCGGCTATCGCCCGTCGGCGGAGGAAAACCCGATGAATGCCTGGTATGTCAAGACGGACATAAAGGGATCTCCACGCGGCCTGCTCGCCGGCCGGACGATTGCCCTGAAAGACAATGTGTGCCTGGCCGGCGTGCCGATGATGAACGGTGCTTCCACGCTGAAGGGCTATACGCCGGATGTGGATGCGACCATCGTGACCCGGATTCTCGACGCCGGCGGCATCATCAAGGGCAAAGCCCATTGCGAGTATTTCTGCCTGTCCGGCGGCAGCCACACCAATGCCACCGGTCCCTGTCACAATCCGCACAAACGCGGCTATTCCGCGGGCGGGTCGTCTTCCGGGTCGGCAGCCCTTGTCGGTGCCGCCGAGGTCGATATGTCCATCGGCGGTGATCAGGGCGGCTCGATTCGCATGCCGTCTTCCTATTGTGGGACTTACGGGATGAAACCGACCCATGGTCTTGTGCCGTATACCGGGGTGATGCCGATAGAGGCGACCATCGATCACACCGGTCCGATCACCCAGAACGTCGCGGACAATGCCCTGTTTCTGGAGGCGATTGCCGGCGAGGACGGACTGGACCCGCGCCAATACAATCCACAGGTCGACTCCTATACGTCCGCGCTCGGCCGCTCCGTCAGCAATCTGCGTATCGGCGTGGTCAAGGAAGGGTTCGGTCAGGACGGATCGGAAGCCGACGTCGATCGGAAGGTTCGCGCTGCTGCGGAAAAGTTCAAACAGATGGGAGCCGTCGTTGACGAAGTATCGATACCCATGCATTCGATCGGTCAGGCAATCTGGACGCCGATCGCGGTCGAAGGTCTGACCAACCAGATGATGCACGGAAACGGCATGGGAACCGGTTGGAAGGGCATGTACACCACGAGCCTGCTCGATTTCCATTCCAACTGGCGAAGCCGGGCCGACGAACTGTCCGATACCCTGAAAGTGTGCATGTTCCTCGGGGAATATTTCCTCAAGCACCATCGTGGCCACTATTATGCGAAGTCGCAGAACCTCAGCCGGCAATTGAGCCACACCTACGACACGATGCTGAACGCCTATGACCTGTTGCTGATGCCGACAACACCCATGAAGGCGACGCCATTGCCGCCGGCGGATGCGTCGCTCGCGCTTTATTGTCAGCGTGCCTTCGAGATGTTGACCAACACGGCACCCTTCGACGTGACAGGCCATCCGGCCATGAGCATCCCTTGCGGCATGAGCGATGGATTGCCGGTCGGCATGATGCTTGTTGCGCGGCATTGGCAGGAATCGACGATCTATCAGGCAGCCTCCGCCTTCGAACGAAGCGGCAACTGGCACGAAATGTAAAACCGATCGATGATCCCTTCAGCAAAGATAAAGCCGGACGACGGATTGTCCCATGTGGTCGGGAGGAGCGATGCCGCACTCAGCGACATGACGATTTCGCAATTGCTGGCAAAAACCAGTGCGCGGTTTCCCGATCATGAGGCAGCGGTCTTTTGCGGGCCGGAGGTTCGCTGGACCTACGATCAATTGCGCCGCCGCGTCGACCGTTTTGCCGCCGGGCTCCTCGGTATCGGGCTGTACAGGGGCGACCGGATTGGAATCTGGTCGCCCAACCGCCCGGAATGGCTCATTGCGCAATTTGCCACGGCGCGTCTTGGCCTTGTGCTGGTAAACATCAATCCGGCCTATCGGCGTTCCGAACTCGAATACGCCCTCAACAAGGTCGAGGCCAAGGCGCTGATCACCGCGCGCCAGTTCAAGAGCTCGAACTATATCGAAATGCTGCGCGATCTCGCGCCCGAGATGGCGGTCTGCGATGCCGGACGCCTGCGCTCTCGCAAGCTTCCCCACCTCACGACAATCATACAATTGGGAACCGAAGAGGTTTCCGGGACTTTCAGTTTTTCCGACGTAATGGCGCGGGGGCAGGGAGGACCCAGAGCGCGCCTGGACTCGATATCGAAAGGCCTGTCGCCCCATGACCCGATCAACATTCAGTTCACATCCGGCACGACGGGATCGCCCAAGGGGGCCACGCTCACGCACCACAACATCATAAACAACGCGATATTCTGCGCCGAGGCCATGGAACTGTCGGCGTCCGACCGTTTGTGCATTCCGGTTCCCCTTTACCATTGTTTCGGCATGGTGCTTGGAAACCTGTCCTGTGTTGCCGAGGGCGCAACCATGGTGTTTCCGGGCGAGGCCTTTGATGCCGGAGAAACGCTGCGGGCGCTTGACCGGGAAGCCTGCACGGCAATGCACGGCGTTCCCACAATGTTTTCCGCGGTCCTCGATCATCCCCGGTTCGACCGGCACAATCTCAAGCCGCTCAGGACCGGGATCATGGCCGGGTCTCCGTGTCCGATTGCCTTGATGAAGCGTGTCGTGTCCCAAATGAACGCGCGTGAGATCACGATTGCCTATGGCATGACTGAAACAAGTCCGATTTCCTTCCAGAGCAACACCGGGGACAGTCTCGAACGCCGCGTGACAACCGTCGGCCGCATCCACCCGCATGTCGAGGTCAGAATTGTCGACGAAAACAACCGGACGGTTCCCGTCGGCGCAACCGGCGAACTGCTCACGCGGGGTTACAGCGTAATGAGCGGATACTGGAACGATCCAGAGCGGACACGCGAAGCCATCGACACCGATCGATGGATGCATACGGGCGACCTGGCTACCCTGGACGCTCAGGGTTATTGCAACATTGTCGGGCGATTGAAGGACATGCTCATTCGCGGGGGAGAAAATGTCTACCCCCGCGAGATCGAAGAGTTCCTGAATGGGCTGCCCGGCGTGCAGACCGCACAGGTCTTTGGCGTGCCGGACGAGAAATACGGCGAGGAGATCTGCGTGTGGATTGTCCCGGTGCCCGGGGCGTCGCTTGACGCAGACGCAATTCGCGCGCATTGCGCCGGACAGATCGCGCATTTCAAGATCCCGAAACACATCAGGATTGTCGAGGAGATGCCGATGACGGTCACCGGCAAGCCGCAAAAGTTCCTGATGCGCGAGACAATGATGAAGGAACTGGGCCTGCGCGAAGCCGCAAGCGCATGAATCATAGTTCCGGCCGTCTGTCCCTCCGCAAGAGTGGCGCTGTTCTCATGCGCGCGTCACCTCCAGAAGGTGCGCGCTGTCATGTTGATGACACTTCGACCCCTCTTTCTACTCGTCGCGGCGGCAAGGCGGATTGAGAATGCAGGAACCTGCCGGTGGTGTGAGTCCGACATTCGGATCCTTGCTGCGCGTGCGTCGGGGCGCGCGATAAACGGTGCCGCCGGACGCGCGGCGATTGACGTTCCGGTTCGCTCTGGGGGTGTAACAGCGACCCCTGGAGTTCAGCCGCTGCCCTCTCGGGCATTTCGCCGCGCGCCGCTTCGCCTTGACCGTGTAGCAAACCCCCTTTGAAGACAGGCGCTCGCCGGCGGGGCAGGTCTTTGCGATGCATTGTCCGTTGACGAGATTTTCCGTCACACGGCAGGAAACCGGACATATCCGCCCCGTTGTGGCGCGCATCGCCCGCAACAGCGTTATGGAAGGTTCCGTGGCCGCCAGGGCTGCACCCGAGTGACTGGCGAACAGCCGCAGCGCTTTTCTGCTGTTGCGTCCCCAGACACCGTCTGGATTGCCGGCGCTGCATCCTAGCCGGTTGAGCTCGACCTGCACCATAAGGGCCAGTTGTTTGCCCTGCAGCCCAGGGTCTATTTCCGGTTGCGCGACTGCACTGGGCGCCGCCGGTGCGACGCCGCCCGCCGGCGCGCTTGCACCTGTTGACGGTGCCGGCGATGCGGTAAGCGCTGCAAGCCGTTTTTGCGCCAGACGCGCATAGAGCTTGTTGGAGGCGCCATAGACTTCGAGATAGGCTTCGATGTCGCTTGGATCGGTGGTGTCCTTGATCAGTCGCCAGGCCTGTGCGGCTTCGTCGGCGCTCGGTGCTTGCGGCGACGCCTGTGCGGTGACCGGCGCTTTCGTTTCTTCGGTCCAGAGCCCGGCATTGCCGGATCCGAACAATTGCGGTGACTGCGCCTGGTTGGTCAATCGTGCGACATCGCGTTTGAGACTTTCCACGAGCGAGCCGACATCCTGGCCGGGATCGGCAATATGTTCCAGAACCGCCGCAGCGAACGGGCTGTTTTTTCCGCCGGCTCCCATGAGGGCGGATGTCCCGATCTTGGCGGAATAGACGACGCCGGTTCCCGTTGGCGGGTCGATCGGTGCAAGACCCGGAACCGGTGGAACCGACTTTTCGTCCTTTCGTAACGCCTGCGTGAAGCGATGGCTGGTACCGGCGTCGATAAGGGCGAGTTTCAGTCCGCTTGCTCCCTGCAGGGATGACAGGATCGCATCAAGAGAAATCAATTCGAACCAGGGAGCGGAGGCGTTTTCAAGTTTGGCGTCGCTGGGAACAATGTAACTTTTGCCGGCAAGGGCGAAACCGTGTCCGGTATAGAAGATCAGCGCCGTGTCGGTACCCGCCGCGGCCGCCGCGAAATCTGCGAGAGCGGCGCGCAACGCGTTCACGCCCCCGTTGATCGTCAGTTTTACCTCAAATCCGGTTTGCCTCAATGCCGCAGCGATCGACCGGGCATCGTTGGCAGCGGATGCAACCGGCGCGGCGTTTTCATAGTCGGAATTTCCGATGACAAGAGCAATCGGTTGGGACAGGGCCGGCGGAATGGTCATCCCAACCAGAAGGAAAATCATCAGGACTATGCGCATTCTCACCCCCGATTGCCGTTTTGCACCGTGACGGACCCTGTCCATTCGCGACATTATTTCACCACATTTCCGGCAGACGCAATGGTTGGGCGTCAAACCGTGATCAGAGACGTGTCTGAGGGAGCGTTAACGGTTTCCGGCCGCCAATCGGTTTGCGACCGCCTAAAACGCTGCTTTCGCCTTGCAGACGTGGGCTTATTTTGGTATCCGGCTCGCCAACGAACAATTATGTGTTTGCTTAGCGCTTTTTTTGCGCTAGCGAAACGCTGCGGCAATCAAGCAAACTTCGGGACGTGCGCAGAACTTCAAGTGATTTAGGCGCACTTTGCCATCGCCGGGACCGAATCCGATTTCCAATCGGCCCGATCCTGCCGAAACGCAATATCCCGTCCACCAGTTGAAAGCGACGAACGGTAGACATCATGCAAGTGACCGAGACCCTTGCCGAAGGGCTTAAACGCGAATTGGAAATCGTCATTCCGGCATCCGATCTGGATAGCAAACTGACCGACTACCTGGACGAGATGAAGTCGAAGGTCAGGATCAACGGTTTCCGTCCCGGCAAGGTTCCGGCGGCGCATCTGCGCAAACTGCACGGCAAGTCGGCCATGGCCGAGATCGTCCAGTCTTCGATCAACGAGTGGGTGACGAAGGCGTGCACCGATCGCGAAGAAACGCCCGCGATGCAGCCGGATATCAAGTTCCAGGAAGAGAAGATGGACGAGGTGCTGGATGGCCGGCACGATCTTCAATTCACTTTGTCCTATGAAATCATTCCGAATTTCGAGATCGCCGATTTCTCGGAGATCTCCGTGGAACGCCAGGTCGTTGCGGTCGACGAATCGGAAATCGACGAGCATCTTGAACGCATTGGCGAAAGCAATCGGGACTTCACCGCCAAGGGCGGCGCCGCGGAAGATGGTGACCGGGTGACAATGGACTTTGTCGGCAAGCTCGACGGCGAACCGTTTGAAGGCGGCTCCGGCGAGGCAACGCCTCTGGTCTTGGGATCGGGTCAGTTCATCCCCGGCTTCGAAGAGCAGCTTGTCGGTGTGAAAGCCGGTGACGAAACCGTCATCAAGGTCACGTTCCCCGAAGATTATCAGGCCGCACACCTTGCCGGCAAGGAAGCCGAGTTCGACGTGTCCGTCGGAGAAGTTGCAGCGCCGGGCGAGTTGGTCATCGACGATGCTTTTGCAGAGCGGCTCGGCATCGAATCGCTGGAGAAGCTGCGCCAGACGATTCGCGAGCAGATTGAAGGCGAATATGGTCAGTTGACCCGCCAGCGCGTCAAACGGCAATTGCTTGACGCCCTTGATGCCGCGCATCAGTTCGAGCTGCCGCCGCAGCTTGTCGAAGGCGAATTCAACTCGATCTGGGAACAGATCACCAAGGATATGGAAAGTTCCGGCAAATCCTTCGACGACGAAGACACCAATGAAGAAGAAGCCAAAGCGGACTACCGCAAGATAGCCGAGCGGCGTGTGCGCCTCGGATTGGTCCTGTCGAAAGTCGGCGAAGACAATTCCATCCAGGTCAGCGACGCGGAAACCGAACGCGCCCTTTATGAGCGTGTGCGTCAGTATCCGGGTCAGGAAAAGGAAGTGTTCGACTTCTACAAGGGCAACCCGCAGGCGCTGGCGTCGATCCGTGCCCCGGTCTATGAGGAAAAAGTCGTCGATTTCCTTCTCGAGCTGGTCAAGGTCGAGGACACAACCGTGACCAAGGAAGAGCTGATCGCGCTGGCGGAAGCCGATGAAGAAGCTGACAAATCCGAGCCCGGCACCGGATCCAAAGCGGGGTCAGAGAAGGAAAGCGAATAGAATTTGCGAATTCTTAGACCTTTCCCGATATCACCCGAGACCACATATCAGGAAGAGACGGGGCGGGGCAGTTTTGCGCCTTTCGGCCCCAACTCTTTACCAGCCAAATTGATGAGAATCGGACAAAGCACGATGCATGACGCCATAGATGCCAAGATGAGCGCCCTTGTTCCAATGGTGGTGGAACAGACGAATCGCGGGGAGCGGGCGTTCGACATTTTTTCAAGGCTTCTGAAGGAACGGATCATTTTCATCACCGGTCCGATCGAAGACCATGTGGCAACGCTTGTCTGCGCCCAGCTTCTTTACCTGGAAGCGGACAATCCCTCCAAGGAAATTGCGCTGTATGTCAATTCGCCAGGTGGCCTGGTGACGTCCGGACTTGCCATCTACGATACAATGCAATTCATCCGTCCGCCGATCTCGACCCTGTGCGTCGGTCAGGCCGCTTCGATGGGCTCGCTTCTGCTTGCTGCCGGTCAGCCGGACATGCGGTTTTCGTTGCCCAACTCGAGAATCATGGTCCATCAGCCGTCCGGCGGTTTCCGCGGCCAGGCCGCCGACATTGCGCTGCATGCACAGGAAATCCTGAACCTGAAACGGCGTTTGAACGAGATTTATGTCAAACATACCGGCCGCACGCTCGACGAAATCGAGGACGCGCTTGAACGCGACAATTTCATGACGGCTGAAGCAGCCAAGGACTTCGGCCTTGTTGACCGGGTGATCGTCGACCGGACCAGCATCGACGGTGACGAGGAATAGGAAACGCAATCTGATTCTCTTAAGGGGGTAAATCGGCCGTGCCGATAGGCTTTGACCGGTTGATCGTTGCTGTATCTTGAACGGTGATACGACCAGTTAACCGCCGGCTCGCAAATGAAGGCGAAATCGGGCAAATTCGGCGGATATCTGCGCACTGTTAAGTTTATCTTGAACTTTGCTGCCCTAGCATGATTGCATCAAATGGCATATCCATGTTGATGTGGGGTCGCAATTGGGAATCCGATTGCATATTTATGCCGATATAACTTCAGAGCGTCCGGCGACGCCCTGCGAAGTGCGAAAGGGACGAAAAGATGAGCAAAGGCAGCGGCGGTGGAGATAGCAAGAACACCCTCTACTGTTCATTCTGCGGCAAGAGCCAGCACGAAGTCCGCAAACTTATCGCCGGCCCAACGGTTTTTATCTGTGATGAATGTGTCGAACTCTGCATGGATATCATCCGCGAGGAGAACAAAACCTCGCTGGTGAAATCCCGAGACGGCGTCCCGTCTCCCGATGAAATTCACAGCGTTCTGGACGATTATGTGATTGGCCAGCCCATGGCCAAGAAAGTCCTCTCGGTCGCCGTCCATAACCACTACAAACGCCTCAATCACGCATCCAAAAACGATGATGTGGAACTGGCGAAATCCAACATCCTTCTGATCGGTCCGACCGGTTGCGGCAAGACCCTGTTGGCCCAGACGCTTGCACGTATTCTTGATGTCCCGTTCACGATGGCCGATGCGACGACGCTGACCGAAGCCGGTTATGTCGGTGAGGATGTCGAAAACATCATTCTGAAATTGCTTCAGTCCGCAGACTACAATGTCGAACGCGCCCAGCGCGGCATCGTCTATATCGACGAGGTCGACAAGATCAGCCGCAAGTCGGACAATCCCTCGATAACCCGCGACGTGTCGGGTGAGGGCGTGCAGCAGGCCCTTTTGAAAATCATGGAAGGCACCGTTGCGAGTGTACCGCCGCAAGGCGGGCGCAAACATCCGCAACAGGAGTTCCTGCAGGTCGATACGACAAACATCCTGTTCATTTGCGGTGGCGCTTTCTCCGGACTGGAAAAAATCATTTCGGACCGGGGCAGATCGACATCCATCGGTTTCCAGGCAAAAGTCGCGTCCCCGGAAGATCGCCGGACCGGCGAACTGTTCAAAGACGTCGAACCCGAGGATCTGCTGAAGTTTGGATTGATTCCGGAATTCGTCGGCCGGCTCCCGGTTCTGGCGACATTGGAAGATCTCGACAACGAGGCCCTCGTCAAGATCCTGACGGAGCCGAAAAACGCTCTTGCAAAACAGTATAACCGCCTGTTCGAGATGGAAGGTGTCGAGCTCAACTTCCACGAGGACGCGCTTGCCGGGATTGCCAACAAGGCGATTGAACGCAAGACGGGGGCCCGTGGCCTGCGGTCCATTCTTGAATCGATTCTGCTTGAAACCATGTACGAATTGCCGGGCTTGAAAGGCGTCAAGGAAGTGGTGATTTCGCCGGAAGTTGTGAGCGGCCAGGCTCAACCTCTTTACATTTATGAAGACGTTGCGGCATCCGAATCAGCGTCCAGCGCGTAAACATCCCAAAGAGGATGACCCCCTTGACGAAACCAGTATCGGTCGCCACCTAAGGCCCGTCGCGGACGCTGGCGACCGCTGAGTTGAATATGTGTCTTGCCGATTTGTCGGGACAAATTGCCCGATAATCCCCACAGACCCACAGTGTAAAGTGAGATTGGTAGCGTAAAGAGTGTTGGACTTGTTTGTCCGCATCCCATTGGGTGTGGATGAAAGCATTGAAAGGATTCTCGCATGAGCGATAACATTTCGCACGATTTCGGTTCCCAGGATCCGTCCGTGCATCCGGTTTTGCCGCTGCGAGACATCGTCGTTTTCCCGCACATGGTCGTCCCCCTGTTCGTCGGCCGGGAAAAATCAATTCGCGCCCTGGAAGAAGTGATGCGGTCGGATCGCCAGATCCTGCTGGTGACCCAGGTCAATGCGAGCGACGATGACCCGAACCCGGAAGATATCTATTCCGTCGGGACGCTGGCGACTGTTCTGCAATTGTTGAAACTCCCCGATAGCACGGTCAAAGTGCTGGTCGAAGGTGCAAGCCGCGCCGAGATTACCAGCTACGTGCAAAAGGGCGACTATTTCGAAGCCGAAGCCCGGCCGCTCGCTGACGAACTTGGCGACGATGTCGAGGTGGAGGCGCTGTCGCGCTCGGTTCTGTCGGAGTTTGAAAATTACGTCAAACTGAACAAGAAAGTCTCGCCCGAAGTTCTTGGCGCGGTATCGCAAATCGATGAACCGTCGAAATTGTCCGATACCGTTGCGTCGCATCTCGCGATCAAGATTGCCGAGAAACAGGACATTCTTGCCCTTACGTCGGTCACCGAGAGGCTGGAACGCGTGCTCGGCATGATGGAGAGTGAAATCTCCGTCCTGCAGGTCGAAAAGCGCATTCGCTCCCGCGTCAAGCGCCAGATGGAGAAGACACAGCGCGAGTATTATCTGAATGAGCAAATGAAGGCCATTCAGAAGGAACTCGGCGATTCCGAGGACGGCAAGGACGAGTTGGGCGAACTTGAGGAAAAGATCGCCAAAACCAAACTGTCCAAGGAAGCGCGCGAAAAGGCGCAGGCCGAGATGAAGAAGTTGCGGCAGATGAGCCCGATGTCCGCCGAGGCCACGGTCGTACGCAATTACCTCGACTGGTTGCTTGGCATTCCCTGGGGACGCAAGTCCAAGATCAAAAACGATCTCAAGCTTGCCGAATCCGTGCTCGATGTCGACCATTACGGACTGGAGAAGGTCAAGGAGCGGATTGTCGAATATCTTGCCGTGCAACAACGGGCCAACAAGCTCAAGGGCCCGATATTGTGCCTCGTCGGCCCTCCGGGCGTGGGCAAGACGTCGCTCGGCAAATCGATCGCCAAGGCAACCGGGCGCGAGTTCGTGCGCATGTCGCTGGGCGGAGTGCGGGACGAAGCGGAAATCCGCGGCCACCGCAGGACCTATATCGGTTCGATGCCGGGCAAGGTTATCCAGTCGATGAAAAAGGCCAAGAAATCCAATCCGCTCTTCCTGCTCGACGAAATCGACAAGATGGGCATGGACTTCCGCGGCGATCCGTCGTCTGCGCTGCTCGAGGTTCTGGATCCGGAGCAGAACAGCTCGTTCATGGACCATTACCTTGAGGTCGAATACGACCTGTCCAACGTGATGTTCGTGACAACGGCAAACACGTTGAACATTCCCGGCCCGCTGATGGACCGTATGGAGATCATCCGCATTGCCGGGTATACCGAAGATGAGAAGGTCGAGATTGCCAAACAGCATCTGTTGCCGAAAACCATCAAGGACCATGGCCTTGATGCCAAGGAATTCTCGGTCAATGCCGATGCCATTCTTACCGTAATCCGCCGCTACACGCGCGAAGCTGGCGTGCGCAGCCTCGAGCGTGAATTGTCGAAACTGGCACGCAAGGCGGTGAAGGAACTGCTGACGACCGGCAAGAAGGTCATCCGCATTACGCCAAAGAATGCCGAAACCTATCTCGGTGTGCCGCGCTATCGTTACGGTGAAGCCGAGCGCGAAGACCAGGTCGGCGTCGTTACCGGTCTGGCGTGGACGGAGGTTGGCGGTGAATTGCTGACCATCGAAGGTGTGATGATGCCGGGCAAGGGCAAAATGACCGTCACCGGAAACCTTCGCGACGTCATGAAGGAATCGATTTCGGCGGCGGCGTCCTACGTGCGGTCGCGGTCGACCGAATTTGGCGTCGAACCGCCCATGTTCGACAAGCGCGACATCCACGTCCACGTTCCCGAAGGCGCGACGCCCAAGGACGGGCCGTCGGCGGGCGTTGCCATGGCGACGTCGATCGTGTCGATCATCACCGGCATCCCCGTATCCAAGGATATTGCGATGACCGGCGAGATCACGCTTCGCGGCAGGGTCTTCCCGATCGGCGGTCTGAAGGAAAAACTCCTGGCCGCGCTCAGGGGCGGCATCAAGAAGGTGCTGATTCCGGAGGACAATGCCAAAGACCTCGCTGACATTCCCGACAGCGTCAAAAACGCTCTCGAAATCGTTCCGGTCAGCAACATCGACGAGGTTCTCAAACACGCGCTGACGTCGCAACCGGAGCCCATTGAGTGGGATCAGGCCGCTGCGGATGCGTCGAAGCCTGTTGGAAACGAGGATGCGTTGGGACAGATGACGGCGCACTAACGCAAAGACTGTTTGGTCACGGGCTGTTGATAAAGTCCAAAAAGAGATCCGCCATCGAAAAAATGGCGGATTTCTGCACTTTGGGAGGGGATTTTTGTTCTTTTCCCTTGCCTTGGAAGCCGACTCAATTGAACGTGTCCCCGTTATCTACGAATTCTGAAATACCGTAGCACATGAGGATGGTACATGAATAAGAACGAACTGATCGCTATGGTCGCCGAGAAAGCGGACCTTTCGAAAGCTGCTGCGGGCAGCGCAGTTGATGCGGTTTTTGACGGCATCAGTGGCGCACTGACCGGCGGTGACGAAGTTCGCCTGGTTGGATTTGGCACATTCTCCGTTGCCAATCGCGCGGCCACTGAAGGACGGAATCCGCAAACCGGCGAAAAGATCAAGATCCCGGCTTCCAAGACGCCGAAATTCAAAGCTGGCAAGGGTCTGAAAGACGCCGTAAACAGCTGAGACTGATCTTCAGTCTTTGAAAGCGGGCTTTGTCTGGACGTCAGGCAGAGCCCGTTTTCTTTTGTGTAAAACAGATCTTTTCATCGCGACGATGATCAGTTAGAAGATCGTCCAAAGGGCGTGTAGCTCAGCGGGAGAGCTCTCGGTTTACACCCGAGCGGTCGTAGGTTCAATCCCTACCGCGCCCACCATCATTCCGATATCACGGCGTGTTACCGCTTCGCTCTGGCCTTGGTTGGGGCGGGATAGACTTGGGGTGCCCGGTCGTGCTTGCGAACCGGCCCAATTGATGACGGGGGATCAGCGTTTTGGCCGGTGATCACACTCATCTGCAGTTCGTATCGGGAGATGGAATTCGCCAGGATTCTGTGGCTTTCGCCGCCATCAGGTCGGGTGTTGAATTTCATTTGCGAATTCGCCCCTCAATTACCGTATTCCGCTTGACTTGATCGTGTCCGTGTCCTATTCCACCGCAACCAGTTGAGCAGATGAGACGTAATGACGATCTGCCCATTGCGGGGGTGTAGCTCAGTTGGTTAGAGTGCCGGCCTGTCACGCCGGAGGTCGCGGGTTCGAGTCCCGTCACTCCCGCCACTAACTTTCTGAAAACATTGCACAAAGTTTTATCCCGATTGGGAGTGTACGACTCTGTTTTGTGAGCCTCTCGTGAACAGAGCTTGGCGCGCGCGGCCACGTTCTATGAACTCTGGAGATTGGTCGGTGGTCGGTCGGAATCATTTTTGTTGGATCGCCGCACAACCCGACTGGCGTCTGCACATGCTTTTCCCACAAACGCGGTTTTTTGTTATACTACCATCGGCAACATTACGGATGGCGCGGTCGGTGATCGGTGTATCCAGTCACAGTTTCCGCTGATTGCCGCCGAATGCGGATTGCCGGTTGGATGCAAAGGCATGGCGGCACGATCGATGCGCACGGTACTGATTCTTCTGACATTTCTCGCACTGACCTTACCTGCGCATGCCGAGAAGAAGGTTGCCCTGATCATCGGCAACGAGGATTACGATCATTTCGCTGACGTACGAGGCGCAGGGCCGGGAGCCGTCGCCATATCCGGCGCATTCGAACGCCTCGGATTCGCGGTGACTTTGGTAAGGAACGCCGACGCCTCGACGCTTCGCTCTGGCCTTGAACAGTTTGCGATTGCAGCCGGCGATGCCGCTGTGTCCGCAGTCTATTTTGCCGGGCACGGCCTGCAGGTCGATGGCGAAACCTACGTCATTCCGACGGATGCCAGATTGAAGAACATCGTGCTTGTCGGATTTGAACTGATTTCGCTGGATTCGCTTGTCGCGACCATGAAGTGGACTCAGGCTCCAAATCTCTTCTTTCTGGACATGTGTGGCGGCAATGCCTTCAAGCGGATGATGACCGCTGACGCTGCCCAGACGATGGCCGGTTGTGGCCATGCCTCAGTGGATCCGGGCACCGGAACAATCGTTAGCTATGCCGGCAGGACGGTAACGTCTGTCGGGAACGACGTTGACGGGATCAGTCCGTACACGCGTGCGGTGTTGAAATTCATCGAGCAGCCGGGTCTTGAACTCAACGAGATGATCGAGAATGTCCGGCGCGATGTCATGCATTCCACAGACAGCCGCCAGGAACCGTTTTCACGGGGATCGCTTGCGGAAGGGGATCATTACCTGCTGCCAGATGTCCAGGCGGCGTCTCTCGAAGTCCGTGCGTCCAATCGCGACGAGGCGGCGAGAGCATGGCATCTCATTCGCGATACGCGCGACCGGGACGTGGTCGAGGCCTACCTGGACGAGTTCGGCGACATTAGCCGGTTTTACGCGTTGCTTGCCGGCAAGCGGTTGGCCGATTTGGAACGGAATACCGGGATCCGAGCCACCGATGTTGCAACGCCAGTGTCTAACCCGTTGTCGAGTGGACAGGACGGGTCCGCAGTCGTACGCAGGGTCGCGGTCAAACAGCTTGGACCGACACCGCGGGGAACGGTCCCGACACCAGCGCAAAAAGACAACAGGGCAATCGCAATGCGCGGGTCCTTGGTTCGCTCGATCCAGACGGAACTGAACAGGATCGGTTGTTCCGCCGGGTCACCGGATGGCGTCTGGGGGGAGCAGTCTCGTAACGCCGTGCGGTCCTACGTGAAAACCGGTCCGGCGGAGCTTGCGTCCCTTGAGCCGAATGCGGCCTTGCTCGCCAGACTGCAGCGTGAACCAAGCGGGATGTGCCGTGTCGATTGCGGGAAAGGGCAGGCGCTTGTAAAGGGGCGCTGTGTTGCAAAGGCGTGCGCGAAAGGCCAGTTTCTGTCGAGCAATGGCGAGTGTCGTTTCGAAAGGAAGACCAAGGTGGCCGCACCGTGCACGGTCGCGCCGAGGCGAAATTCGATTGGCGAATGCGTCCCTTCCAACATAACAGTGTCCAAGGCGACGGCGCGGCCGGATGATACCAGACGGGTGCCTCATAAAAGCGTTCGGGCCGGCAACGGCAATTCCTTCAGGCAAAAAGGCGTGACCGGGTACACGCCCGGTTTTTGCTACCAATCGGCACGGCATCTGTGCTGAGTGCAAGTCTCCGTGTGGTGTGAAGAAGCGTTTCAGCGCGGATCCTGAGCATCACGGGGAATTGCCGAGACGCGGTCTTCCTGCTTGTCGACCCTCATTCAATGCCCTTGTTTTCGGTAAATTCGGCCGACACCCTCCTGGGCAGGCGCACCAATGTGGTTTTGATCACCTCGAAATGACCTTTCTGTGATCTGCGTCAATACCATCTCTCGACAGCGTTACCATCTGTTGATCATAGGGCACAGCATTCGGCAGTGCATCTGGAACAAGAGAGACGGATTGCCGTACAGCAAAAGCTGTTCGTGCAGAGACCGCTCCTATATCGCACCGGGAGAGTAAAATGGTCCGCAACGTCCTCGTCATGATTTGCCTTCTCACCGTCCTTATGGGTCCTTTCGTCGCCATAGCTGCGGCAACAAAGGCAAAGGGCTACAAGGGTCGAGAGAACAAGCCCATGTGCTATTTCATCGGCATTGCCTGTTCCAACGGCCCGATCCTCCCGACCGCGGTTTCCCGGATGAGATAACGCGTGGAACCGGCGGCTCTGGATGGTCGCGATGCATTGGCGTTCTATCGGGGTCGCCCGCACAGATCGCCCGGCTCTAATTACATCTGCCTCTCGAATTTTCGGCGCAGGTCTTGCCGTCGATCCAGACGGTATTTGACAGGCGTGCCCGGTACAGGTTGGAACCGCTCAGGTCCGATCCGTTCAGTACGGCCTCGGTCAGATTGATTTCACTCAGGTTTGAGCCAATCAGATCGACTTCTTCAAGGACGGCCATCCTGAGGTTCGCTTCGATCAGGTTTGACTCGCTGAGATCGGACCCTGACAGGACCGCCTCGCTCATGCTTGCCTTGTAAAGGTTCGCGCCGACAATGTCGGAATTGGTGAGATCCGCCTTGGTCAGATTTGCTCCGCCAAGGTTTGCGGCGGTGAGGTTGGAAAACGTGACATCGGCGCCGCGCAGGGAGGCATTGCTCAGGTTTACGCCTTCCAGATCCGCTTGATAAAGGTTCGCTCCATCAAGGTTGGCCGACGCCAGATTTGCACCGACAAGTGTCGCACGCGCCAAAACCGTACCGATAAGGTTTGCGCCGGTCAGATTGGCGTCACTCAAATCAACGCCGTTCATAACCGCGCCTCGGAGGAAGGCTCGGTACAAATTCGTTCCCGTGAGAGTGGCGCCGGTCAGATTGACCTCCGTGAGCACTGCGTTGGGCATCTTCGCGTTGCTCAGGTCGGCATAAGAGAGGTCGGCACCGGCAAGGTCTGCGCCCGCCAGGTCGCAACCGCTCCAGTCGACTTTCGGGGCAGCCGGCGACGAGCAGGCCGCTTCCGCTCCCGCGGAGACGGTGAGGATGAGGACGAGCATTGTCAGGCCGGTGCCCGCGAACAAGCCTTTCAAGACCGCGTGGATCGCCATGCAAATGTCTCCTTCGCGATAAACCGCTCTGACGCCGCCGCGCGCCTCGCAGGACATGGGCTTGATTGGCGGGCCTGGTGTGCTCCGGCACATGCGCACCTGTCCAGTGTACAGGGCTACGGAGACCGCGAGTAGCCTCGAATACTTCTTTTTACGAATCTCTTATCTTTGCTTCTGGCCGCACGGAACAGGTTGCCGGACGCGGGTTGCCCGGGTCAGCGGCAAGGCGCCGCCGATCGGCCAGGACAGTTTGTACATTCAATCGACCGGACTGAACGCAACGCAGACGGGACCGGAAAACAGCCTGTGAGTGCTGCACTGCGGATGAAGGGTGCAAACATTGCCTTTGCGGTTATCTGCACCCGCCCTCGGACCAATTGCGCAGCGCAAGCTTGAAGGGGCCACCGTAGGGATGTTGTTTGCGCAGCATATGGGCGGGATCGCTGCGCGCGTAGACGCTTCCCTGATCGCATAGGGTGACCTTGTCCCATTGATGGCAATTGCTGCAGGATTTGCCTTGCCAGATTTTCGGATCGAGCCCTTCTATGGGGCTGAACATCGGTTCACCCTTTGCCAGTTCCTTCAGGCTCTTGCCGACAACCGGATGCGGGCCGGTCTTCAGCGGGACATCGAAGACAAGCGACGGTTCGCCCGGAAGAATCAGGAGATTTCCGACACCCGGTGTCGCCGCCTGGGAGGTCGTGGCGAAGCCGAGTTTGGCCCGTGCCTGTTCGGCATATTCGCCATTGGGATTGTTTTTCAGGTATTCCTGCAGCGCGGCGACATTGCCGATCGCGCTGGGTGTTTCCTCGTTCGCGCGGTCGGAGTTCAATGTGGTTGAACGTTTTGTCGACAGATCTGCCACATCGACCGCAACCGGAGCCTGCACTGTCGGAGCGGGACTGGATTTGGAGCTGTTGAGAAAAACTTCGCTCACCAGTGAAGCGTTGACCCAGGGACGTTGCCGTTGTGCCGTTGCGCGATATACATCGCCTGTGACGCGTGTCAGCATTGTCTGCACATTGACGTCCCGGGCATCGATATGATTCAGCAGCGCAGTTGTAAACGGCGAATGATCGCTGTTTCCGTCATAAGCGACGTTGCCGGGGCTCGTTGCGAAGGCGATTACGGTTCCTTCGCCCCCCGAACCCACATTGATCTCCGCCAATCCGGATCCGACGGCGGTCGACCGGGTCGCACCCATCGAACGGGCAAGTGTTTTGGCAAGCGGATTGTCCCGGCACGCATCGAGGATGGCGATGCGGACCTTGCTCGAACGCTCCATTTGCCGCAGGACGAAATCCACCTGAACGGCTTCGAAGTCGAGCGAGGTCTCATCCTGCAATTCCGCGTCAACGGGGATCAGATAGTTGTGTCCGCCGACCTGTAGGCCGTGACCGGCGTAGAAAAACATGGCGATGTCCGTGTCCCGAGCCGCTTTTGCAAAGCGGGCAAGCGTTGCCTGCATCTCCGCCTTGGTGAGGTCATAGCCGGAGATAACCTCAAATCCGAGGTCCGACAGCTTGGTTTCGATCGCCTTGGCGTCGCCCACCGGGTTGGTCAGCGCCACATTGTCGGAATAAGCCCCGTTGCCGACGACAAGCGCGACCCGCCTGGCTTCGCTGTGGCCTGTTGCTGCCAGAAACAGACCAAAAGCTATCGCCAGGCACGACAGGACGGTCCGGATTTTCGCGGTCCGGTGCCGAAATCGGGCAGATGTGTCGGCAATAAAGGTTTGCATAACTTGCTTTCTCCAGACCCGTCCGGGTCAATTCAGGCGACGACCCTTGTGTCAGCCTTCAAAAACGCTGAATTCAATCCGCCGGTTTAGTCCGCGGTTGCGCGGGGTGTCATTCGCGGCGACTGGACGGTTTTCACCATAACCGATCGAGCGAAGCCGTTCGTTGCTGATGCCGATATCTGCGAGATGTTTCCGAACTGCTTCGGCCCGCGCTTCGGACAAGCGCTGATTTGAGATGGCATCGCCGTCTGAATCCGTGTGCCCGGAAATCATGATCTTCAAGTCCGGACAGCGTTGAGCGATCTCCGATACCGCACGCAGGAACGGCGCGCTGTCCGCTTCCACCTTGGCACTGTTGGTGCGGAAGTAAATCGCACCGGTGCGCGACAGGATCTCAAAACGCCCCCGGCAGGCTTCGCCGGAAAAGTTCCCCTTGGTTTCGACCGCGGTCGATTTCGGTTCAACGACGGCAACTTCGGTCGTCATGGTTTTCGCGTTTTCAAACACGAAGTTGAAGCTTACGGAACCGGAGGGCAGAATCTTTACCTTTGCGGCGTCTTCCAGCTTGCGAACATTTTCTTCCATTCCGAAATTCTTCACCGCAATCGGGATCGGCATTGATGAGGAGACCGAAACGCGGGTGTCGGAAATCAGGGTCACGATGGCGTCGACCTCAAAATCGCTTTTGATGCCGTGCATTTCCAGTGTGAAGCGGATTTTGTAGGGAATGTGCCGTTTGGTTTTGAGATCGGCGAGGGCGGCCGCGTCGAGTTGCGCCGTAACGGTGGCTTCGGGAAAGTCGAAGGTCTCGAAAAACAAGAACCGCATGCGCACGTTGCGCAGATCAATGGTCGTATCGACAGAATCCAGTTGGACTTTGACGACGGCAAGGCCGTTTTCGTCGATCTGTCCTGTGAAGCTGGCAAACTTGCTGTTTTCGACAACGGCATTGTTCTTGACGGTCTGGAACGACAACACGGAAGATTTTGTGTCCAGCATCCAGGAGCCGCTGAAGGGCGAGTCCTGCGCCGACGCAACCTGCGCCACGAAGCAGGCGCCGATGATGATCGCCGCGCCGGTCAGTTTCCGGGCCAGATGGGTCCGTATCTGTCCGATGCGTTGCGCGATCTTTCTCGGATCGGCGACGAAAGGGAATTTCGCCGCGAATTGTGTGAATGCTGAGCGCTGGGAGGGCGACTGATTGTTAATCATGAGAACGACCTTTTGTTCCATGCGGTTCCACCGGGCGGTGGATCGTGATTCCATCTTCGGCAACCGTTCGTGAGTAAACCAGCAAACGGTTGAAATTAATACAAGAACACGTCAGTGGACTCAGAATAAACCGGACTGCACGCATTCCCAACCCCCGTGCGGGAGAATGGCTGCCCCGGAGACCTGATGATGTCTGCTCAACAAGAGCCTTTATGGCAGGAATCCGCTAATTTCCAATGAATTGTCATCGTTAATGCTTACTCACCGTCAGGTATTGGGCCGCCCGACGTTTGCAACTCGTAGATTCCCGGTATTCTGAGCAATTTATGGAAAAAGGCCATGCTTCCGGACGATGACAGGGGTTGTCGGCTTTGACCGCAGGTGCCTGTGTCCTGATGAAGGGGCGATCAGTCGCCAATAGCCCGTTTGCTCGCGCCATAAGGCAAAGCCCTTGCCCAATTTGCATCGCCCGGCCACACTGGCGGGCAGATTGTCCCATTGCGGTTCCGCCATTTGCCTGTCCTGAAGTCCATTCTGGATCGCCATCCCCTCGCGCCGGTCATAGCGATGATGGTCGGATCCTCATTGTGTTTCGCCTTGATGCACACGTTGATTCGTCATGTGTCGGCGGACGTGGATCCGTTTCAGATCGCATTCCTGCGCAATTTCTTTGGACTGGTCATTTTTGTCCCGTTCATCGCCAGGAGCGGCCTGGTGGTCTTCAGGACCTCCAATTTCCCGCTGCATTGTGGCCGGGCATTGCTCAATGTCTGTGCCATGATGGCGTTTTTCACGGCGCTGAGCACGATCGACGTTGCCAAGGCGACGGCTCTGAATTTCACGGCACCGATCTACACCGCCATTCTGAGCGTCCTGTTCCTAGGTGAACGATTTCGGCTGCGACGCTGGGGCGCGATCGGGCTGGGATTTGTCGGTATGCTCGTTATTTTGCGGCCCGGCATCATCGAAGTCGACAGGGGATCGCTTCTCGTCCTTTCGTCCGCAATATTGTGGGGCATTGTGATGATGCTGATAAAATTTCTCGGCCGCACGGAATCCAGCCTGACGATAACGGCCTACATGAATGTGCTGATGAGTGTGCTTTCGCTTGTGCCGGCCTTGTTCGTGTGGACCAATCCGCCGCTTGAAATATGGGGCATCTTGTTGGCGATCGGGCTGGCGGGAACCGCGGCGCAACTCGGATTGGCGGAATCCCTTAAGCGGGCGGAAGCGACCTTCGTGCTTCCTTTCGAGTTCTTGCGGTTGATCTGGGCTGCCTTGCTCGGATTCCTGATGTTTTCAGAAGTTCCCGATGTCTACACATGGCTTGGCGGCGGCGTCATCTTTGCCAGCACGCTCTACCTCGCCTATCGCGAGCGCCTTAAATCGGCTGAAACCTGAGAAAAAGGGGTACATCTTGACAGGCGCCCGCAGTTCCGACTGGATCATGGCATTCCACCCGTTCGCAAAAAGGCATGATCATGAAAACCCTCAAAGGCCCGGCTTTGTTTCTTGCCCAGTTTGCCGGCGACGACGCGCCGTTCAATTCCTGGGCATCGATCACCGGATGGGCGGCCGACTGCGGGTATGTCGGCGTTCAGATCCCGAGTTGGGATGAAAGACTGTTCGATCTGGCGCGGGCTGCCGAAAGCAAGGATTATTGTGACGAGGTCAAGGGTATTGCCGCGGAAAGCGGTATTGCGGTCACGGAACTGTCGACGCATCTGCAAGGCCAGCTTGTGGCCGTGCATCCTGCCTATAACGAGGCCTTCGACGGATTTGCCGCGCCCCATGTTCGCGGAGATCCCAAAGCGCGGCAGGAATGGGCGGTCGACCAGGTCATGATGGCCATCAAGGCTTCACAAAATCTGGGCATCGGCGCCCAGGCCACTTTCTCCGGCGCTCTGGCGTGGCCCTATATTTACCCTTGGCCGCAGAGGCCGGAAGGTCTTGTGGAAACCGCCTTCGACGAACTGGCCAGGCGCTGGCGTCCGATTCTGGACCGGGCGGAGGAATGCGGTGTCGACCTGTGCTATGAAATCCACCCGGGAGAGGATCTTCATGACGGCATGACGTTTGAGATGTTTCTCGAACGGGTCGACAACCATCCCCGCTGCAACATGCTGTATGATCCGTCGCACTATGTCCTGCAGGCGCTCGACTACATCGACAACATCGACATCTATCACGAGCGCATACGCATGTTTCATGTCAAGGATGCGGAATTCAATCCGACCGGTCGCCAGGGCGTTTATTCCGGTTATCAGAACTGGGTCGACAGGGCCGGACGGTTCCGGTCGCTCGGGGATGGCCAGGTTGATTTCGGTGCGATCTTTTCCAAACTGGCAGTCTATGATTTTGATGGGTGGGCGGTTGTCGAGTGGGAATGCTGCCTGAAACACCCCGAAGACGGTGCGCGCGAAGGCGCCGCTTTCGTTCGCGACCATATCATCCGTGTCACCGAAAAGGCGTTTGACGACTTTGCCGGCAGCGGTGCCGACAATGCAGCCAATCGGCGGATGCTCGGCTTGGAGGAGGGCGGCTAATGTCCGGATCGGCACCTGCCAAAATCCGCCTCGGCATGGTCGGTGGCGGCGAGGATGCCTTCATCGGGGGCGTGCACAGGATCGCGGCCCGTCTCGATGGCGACTTCGAACTCCTCGCCGGAGCCTTGTCCTCAACGCCGGAAAAAGCGCGTCGATCGGGACAGGATCTGGGACTGTCCGATGACCGGATTTATGATGATTTCCTGTCCATGGCAAAGCGGGAAGCCCGCTTGAAGGACGGGATCGAGGCGGTCGCGGTCGTGACGCCGAACCACATGCACTATCCCGTTGCGCGCGAATTCCTGAAACGCGGCATTCACGTCATCTGCGACAAACCCCTGACATCGACGCTCGCCGACGCCCGCAAGCTGGCGGCTAGCGCTGCAAGATCGGATGCGCTTTTCGTTCTGACGCACAATTATACCGGCTATCCCATGATCCGCCACGCCCGGGAAATGGTCGCCGCTGGGGAATTGGGGCCGATCCGCGTCGTGCAGGCGGAATATCCGCAGGGCTGGCTGGCCGATGCCCTCGAGGAAACCGGCATGAAGCAGGCTGCGTGGCGTACGGATCCCGAGCGGTCCGGGGTGGGTGGTTGCATTGGCGACATCGGCACACACGCCTATAACCTTGCCTGTTATGTTTCCGGGCTCGACGCTGAAAGCCTGTGCGCCGATCTGGCGAGCTTTGTGCCGGGACGCCGGCTTGACGACAACGCGCACATCCTTTTGCGGTTTCGCGGCGGCGCGCGTGGAATGATCTGGTCCAGCCAGGTTGCCATCGGCAACGAGAATGCCCTCAAGCTTCGCATTTACGGGGAGGAGGGCGGCCTGGAATGGTCCCAGGAGGACCCGAATTACCTCTGGGTTTCGAAAAAGGATCAACCCAAACAATTGATCACCCGAGGCGGGGCTGGCGCAGGCGATGCGGCGAACCGTCTGACGCGCACGCCATTCGGTCACCCCGAAGGCTATCTGGAAGGGTTCGCCAACATCTATCAGGAAGCCGCGCGTGCGATCCGCGCCGCCGGTTCAGGATCCGATCCCGATCCCACCGTCCACTTTCCCGGTATCGCCGAGGGTGTAAAAGGCATGGAGTTTATTGATGCCTGTGTGCGTTCGAGTAGGCGAGACGGACGATGGGTGTCTCTTTGAGCCACCCATGTCGGCGATCAATGACGTGACGCCCGATTGATCAGGCGGACAATTCTGGAGTTCCGACCGTTCCCTCAGGAACCAAGAACGATTTCGGCATGGTCCGTGAGGTGTCGCTCTTCCAGGTTTGTGCCCGGGCCGTCCCGGTCGACAATGAAGAAATCCTGCTCGGCCTGCAGCACCAGCAACGGATGGTGCCAGACGTTCGTGGCATATTGAACACCCTGCGACCCGGTCGCCCTGAAACAGCGTAAGGCCTCGGCTTCGGCCCGTTCTGCCACGACGACCAGCCAGTCATGATTTGACAATGGCATGAACGCCTGCGACCCCAGCGGATGCCGTTCCAGCATGGTGATCGCGATCGGATCCGGCCTGCGTGTCGCCCGAAACACGGACAGGATAGCAGTGCCGTCCGTTCCGGTTTCGACACCGGCAAGGGCATGAAAGCGCGTCGTGGTCCCCTGATTGATCGGAATCTGCTTTGCGCCTTCGGTTTCCAGTACCGTTCCAAACGGGGCGAAAGCGTCCTTGGTCAGGGGTTCCTGTGTGAGGCGGATCATCGGCGGCTCTCCTGGGGAGTGTTGACGTTCAGGTCAATCGGGGCTGAGAATCGACAAAATGTCCGGTTCTCCGGTTTCGTTCGTCAGGAGATCAAGGTCCGCTTCGATATGCGCCAGGTGGCTTCGGACCAGGGCGGCTGCCAGATCCTTGTCCTTGTCCCGGATTGCGTCGAGGATTTCACGGTGCTCGTCCTGTTGGCACGAACTCACACCCGAGGTGCCGAACAGACCGATGATCAGGGAAGTCCGCGTGACGAGCTCGCGAACCATTCGCGTAAGCACCGCATTGCCGGTCGCGGCAACAAGTTTGACGTGGAATTCGCCGGAAAGCCGGATTGCATCGCGACGGTTACCGTTGCTCTTTGCTTCCTGCTCCAGCGCGTTGTGGCGCTCCAGGGTCTGCAGATCCGCCTTATCAGCAAGGTCGACCACCTGACGGACAATGTTCGGCTCCAGCATCATTCTTGCGTCGAAAACGTCCCGCGCTTCCTTTTTTCCCGGACGGGCCACAAACGCGCCGCGATTGGAGTGCAGATCAACGATTCCCTGGCTCGCAAGCAGCAGCAGCGCCCGGCGCACACGCATCCGACCGACGCCAAAACTCTCGCAAAGCGTAGCCTCGCTGAGTTTCGTGCTTGGCGGAAGCCGCTGTTCCATCACTGCGGCATAGATCCGTTCCACGATCTTTTGTTCATCCGGACTCGGGTCCGAAACCTCTTCGGTATTCATCCGACTGATAGTCTCAGGCACGTATTGTCTCCTGATCGTTCGTGCAACAGGTATCGCGACGGGGCAGCCGCGGTCAATCGTTAAAGATCGAAAACAAGATTGTCGACAATAATATGAAAATATTGTTGACAAAAATGTTTACAATCTCTTCACTATGCGGATTATCAAAGCGCCTGACCATCAGGGATGGATACGATGGGACGTTGTAGGAGCGGCGTTTCAACCAGGACAACAAGGATTGGGAGGACTGAAAATGAACAGAAGATCCGTTATGAGTGCGGTTGCAGTCGCGGCGATTTCATCGCTCGCGCTCGGGTCATTGGGGCCGGCGGCGCAGGCCGCCAACGAAACCCTCAAAATCGGATTTGTTGGCGTTACAAGCGGACCTGCAGCGGCCTGGGGCATATCCAATGCCCGCTCCATGCAGGCGCGGGCTGCGTGGATAAACGAATCCGGCGGAGTGAAAATCGGCGACAAGACATATGATATCGACATTGTCACCTTTGATGACCAGAAGGATCCCAAACGCGCGATCGCTGGAATGGAAAAGATGGCGCAGGAAGGCATTCACTATGTTGTCGGACCGAATGTCGATGACGGCGCGGCCGCCGTCCGTCCGGTCGCCGAGCAGAACGACATCATGTATTTCCCCTATGCTTTTCCAAAGGCGCTTTACACCGCACCAGCTTCCAATGCCGTGCTTGGAATGATCGCCAATTATCAGTCGGGCCCCGCGATCTACAAATATCTGCGTGACAATAAAGGCGTCAAAAAAGTTGCGTTCATTGCCGCGAACGAATCCGATCCTCTGAGTCAGCGGGACGGTGGTGTCGCGGCGGCTAAGGCTCTTGGCCTGGAAATCGTGGCTGACAAGGACACCTATCAGAACGACACGCGGGATTTTGTTCCCGTCCTCACACCGGTTCTGCGATCCCGTCCGGATCTTCTGGTTCTGTCCGGCGTTGCTCCCGGCAACGCGCCGCTTTTGATCCGCTCCGCCCGGGAACTGGGCTACACCGGACTGATTTCCACTGAAACCGCACAGGACGCGCAGGTATTGGCCGAGGGCGCTGGAGATCTTGCCAACGGATTCATTTCGGTCGGTGGTGCTTCGACGCCGGAAATCCGTTCGCCGGCCATGGAGGACTTTATCAAGCGCTACACAAAAATGTTCGGTGAATACAATGATGAGTCCAACACCAAGGTCTACGCGCTGGAATACATCATCGAAACACTGAAGGCGAACCCCGCCGCAATCGACGATGTGGCCGCATTCAAGACGACAATGGACACGTTCGAAGCGCCGAATCCATTCCTCAAGGGTGACAAGAAGTTGAAATATGTCGGTACGACGTCGTTTGGGCAGAAGCGCCAGGTATCGGTTCCCATGGTCGTGAACGAATATCGCGACGGTGAGTTCAAAACCCTGTTCATCGCCGAAGTCGACTAGACGCCCCTCCCGAGGGCCCGGGTCCGGAGTACGCTCCGGGCTCGGAACCTGAGGGACGCATCGTCGTGCTCCCCGGGATGCCCCAGACCCTGTAACTTAAGCGCTCGTTTGCACCGTTATTCCCAAGGTGTCCCTCGGTTTTGCGGTCATTCCACACGGAAAGAATTTATGGAACAGGTAATAGCCAACGGGCTCTATCTCGGCGCCCAATATGCCTTGATTGCGCTTGGCCTGACGTTGATCTTCGGCCTGATGAATGTTCTGAATTTTGCGCACGGCCAGATGTACGTGCTTGGTGGATTTGTCACCTATACCGTCTACGGACAATTGGGACTTCCCTTTATCGTCGCGTTGATTGCCTCGGCCCTGACACTCGCAATTGTCGGCGCGCTTATTGAACGATATCTGTTTCGAACCGTGATCAAGCGCAGTGTGCGCGAGGAAAGTACGATGCTTCTCGCAGCAGGCATCGCGTTTTTCCTCGATGCCATAATTCTTCTGCTTTTCGGCGAGAAACAGCGCGGCGTTCCCAAGATTGTCGACGGAGTGTTCAACTGGGATTTTCGCCTGATCATGCCCTATGACCGGATGGTGATCGGTGCGCTGGCGATCATGAGCATCGTCGGCTTCGTTCTCTACATGCAATATTCCAAGACCGGTAGGGCGATGCGGGCCTTGGCCCAGGACCGGATTGCCGCTCAACTGATGGGCGTCAATGTCGATCGCTATCTGATGATCGGTTTTGCCCTTGGTGCGATGCTGGCTGGCGTGGTCGGTGGACTGCTTGTCACCATAACGGGGGTCAATTCCGGCATTGGCGGGCCAATTTCCATCAAGGCCTTCATGATGGTCATGATCGGTGGAGCGGGGGTTATCTCCGGTGCGATCGCCGGTGGTTTCATTTTGGGAATGATGGAATCCGTCGGGCTTTCGGTGCTGCATTCCTATGGCGATATTACCTATCTGGTGATTTTTGCGTCCCTGATGGTTTTCCTGAGCCTGCGTCCGCAGGGCCTCATGGGCAAGCCGTGGGGGTGAGGCTATGACGCGCAATCAAAAAGCCGGCCTCGTTGCCCTGTTCCTGTTCGTCGTGCTGGTCGCGGTGCCCTGGATTATCGAAGTGACCGGCCGCTGGGACTTCTACTATACACTGACCTCGGTCGCGCTCCTCAGCATTGCCAGCGCCGGGGTCTGGATCACCTTCTATATCGGGCGCATCAATATAGGGCAGGGTGCCTATGCGTTGATGGGAGGATATGTTTCCGCCATTCTGGTTGTTCAATACGGCGTATCGTTCTGGTTGACCCTGCCGCTTGCCGGATTGTTTTGCGCACTGGCCAGCGTCCTGATCGGATTGCCGATCCTGCGGCTGAAGGGCGTCTACTTCGCCATGATCACCTTGGTCCTGACAGAAGTTGCAAAGCTGCTGGCGCTCGCGCTTCCGATTACCAATGGCGCCAAAGGCATGGTCAGCATCCCGCTCCCTGGAGGTATCAGCCTGTTCGGCCTGACCCTGGTCCCGGATTTCGCCACCTTGGAAAACGTAAAGCCGGCATTTTATTATCTTGCAGCGATCATGATGATCCTGTGTTTCGCCGGGGTTTATCGGCTGGTCAATTCCAGGCTTGGCCAGCTTTGCAGATCTCTGCAGCAAAATGAGGAACTGGCTTCGTCGATCGGCGTCAACATCGCCTATCTCCGCGTCATCGCCTATGCCATTTCCTCGTTCCTCGGCGGGATTGGCGGTGCGATGTTCGTGGCCATCTCACAGTCCATTTATCCCTCTAGTTTCGGCGTCGCCGATTCCATCAACTTCATGCTCAACTGTTTCCTTGGCGGCCTCGGCTATGTTTTCGGACCTATGCTGGGCACCCTGGTTCTGTATTTCGGTTGGGACCTTTTGTTTCTCACTGGCGAATTCCAGCTGCTGATTTTCTCCACTGTTCTGATCGCCCTGATGGTGCTGTTGCCGAACGGCCTGCTCAGCGTGCGGCTGCCGGGACGCGGGAGAAAACCATGAGTACGATCCTTGATATCGATGCGGTGACCAAGAAATTCGGCGGCCTGACGGCGGTGAACAATGTCAGCTTCAGCGTTGCGGAGCGGGAGATCCTGTCGGTGATCGGGCCGAACGGAGCAGGAAAGTCGACCTTGTTCAAGCTGATAGCGTCCTTCCTGCGCACCAGCGCGGGCGAGGTCAGGTTCATGGGAGAGCGAATAAGCAATCTGTCCCCGCATCGTGTCGCCCGCACCGGTGTTGTCAGGACCTTTCAGGAGACCACAATCTTTCGCGGCATGACCCTGCGTGAAACGGTGATTGTTGCCCATCACCTCAGGGCGAAGGCATCGCTCATCGGGTATTATCTGGGGTCCGCGCTTGCGCGTCAGGATCAGCGGGAATTCGGGCGGTCCGCCGACGAAATTCTCGAATTCCTGGGTCTGGGCGACCTGCGCAACGAACTGGCCAGCAATCTGCCGCAGGGTCATCTCCGCGCGCTTGGGATCGCCATAGGTCTGGCGACCGATCCGAAAGTTCTTCTCCTCGACGAACCCTTTGCCGGAATGAACCACGACGAGACCATGAAGGCGGTCGACTTGGTGCGCCGGGTGCGCGAGCGCGGCGTCACCCTTTTGCTGGTTGAGCACGACATGCCGGCGGTGATGACCATTTCCGATCGGATCGTCGTTCTCAATTTCGGAGAAAAAATTGCCGAGGGCACACCCGGTGAGATCCAGGCAAATGAACGCGTCATCGAGGCTTATCTCGGCAGCGAAGATGAAACGATTGGACTGTGACCGATGAGCTCAATGTTGCAATTCACCGACGTTGAACTGTTCTATGACCACGTCTATGCCCTGAAGGGCGTGACCATCGATCTGAACGAGGGCGAAACCGTCGCCTTGATCGGCGCCAACGGTGCCGGAAAATCCTCAATCCTGCGCGCCATTACCGGATTGAATGCGATCAAAACCGGTGAAATCCATTTTCTCGGAAGTCGGATCGATGGTGTTGCCGCGGATGAAATTGTCAAGCGCGGGATCGCCATGGTCCCAGAGGGGCGGCGGGTTTTTCCGCACATGTCGGTCAAGGACAATCTCCTGATGGGCGCTTTCACACGCAACGACGCAGAGGGGGTCAAGAGATCGCTGGAGGAGGTATTGGCCCGGTTTCCGCGCCTGCAGGAGCGTTACACCCAGTCGGCGGGAACCATGAGCGGCGGCGAACAGCAGATGCTTGTCATCGGTCGCGCCCTGATGGCGAAGCCCAGATTGCTCCTGCTCGACGAACCGTCCCTTGGCATCGCGCCGAAACTGGTTCAGGAGATCGCTCGGTCCATCGTCGAAATCAACCGGGACGAAAAGGTATCGGTGCTCCTGGTCGAACAGAATTCGCGCATGGCGTTGCGAATTTCGCACCGGGCCTATGCCTTGTCGACGGGCACGGTCGCCCTTGAGGGAAACTCTGCCGATCTTTTGCAGGATGAGCGCATCAAGGCGCTCTATCTCGGTGGCGAGGTATAGGGCTAACCAATGCGTGTCTTGATGATCAATCCCAACACAACGGCCTCCATGACGGCCAAGATTGCTGCCGCTGCGCGACAGGTGTGCCGGCCGGACACCGAAATCATCGCGACAAATCCGGTGAAGGGGCCGGCAAGCATCGAGGGATTTCACGACGTTGCCACGAGTATTCCCGGCATGCTGGCCGAGATCCGCAATCACACCGACATCGACGGCGTGGTGATTGCCTGTTTCGACGATACCGGTCTCGACGCGGCACGCTGCCAGACCTGTGTGCCGGTCGTCGGCATCGGCGAGGCGGCGTTCCATGCCGCCAGTTTCCTGTCGTGCAAGTTCTCCGTTATTACCACTTTACGTCGGTCCGTCCCGGGTATTGAAGCGAACCTCCAGCGATATGGGCTTGCCGCCCGCTGCGCCAGGGTTCGCGCGACCGAGATTCCGGTTCTCAAACTTGAAGAAAACGATCCGGCCACCTTGGGCCAGATTTCCCGGGAGATCGAACGGGCGATCGAGGAGGACGCGGCCGAAGCGATCGTGCTGGGATGCGCCGGCATGGCGGATCTGATGGAAAACCTGAGCGCCACATACGGAATCCCGGTGATTGACGGCGTCGCCTGCGGAATAGCCTTTGCCGAAGCGCTTGGGGCCTTGAAGATGGCGACCTCCAAGATCGGTGGATACGCGTCGCCTGCGACATTGTGAGACCAGCAGAAAGAGTATTTCTCTCCAGATGGGTACACATGGCCCCCTAATTCCGACATACTCCGGTCGTCTCGATAAGAAAATCGTCCGCATCAGAGAATTCATGGGGAGGAATATGAAAGCTCTCAACACCACTCTTCTTGCCGCTGGGCTCACCGTATTGGCAACGGCAGCGTTCGCGCAGTCGCTTGACGACCTGAAAAACGACGCATCCACGCCGGAGGACATCCTGACTTACGGCATGGGCTATGATCTCAAGCGGCATTCGCCGCTCGACCAGATCAATCGGGAGACGGTGAAGCGGCTGGTCCCGGTCTGGAGCTACAGTCTGGCCGACAATCGCGGACAGGAGAGCTTTCCGATCATCCATGACGGCGTCATGTATGTGACCACCCATGCCGCGACGATGGCGCTCGACGCCCTGAGCGGTCGCCAGATCTGGAAAACGACCGTCGACTATCCGGCCGAGACCCCTCGGGTTGCCTGCTGCGGCATTGTCAATCGCGGCGTGGCAATCCACGAAGGCAAACTCTACCGGACCACGCTTGATGCCCACGTTGTTGCGCTTGACGCCGCGACAGGGGCCGAGATCTGGAAGTCGAAAGCCATTGATTTCAAGGCCGGCTATTCCTTCACTGTTGCGCCCCTGATTGCCAACGGCGTGCTGATTACCGGCATTTCCGGCGGCGAATATGGCATTCGCGGTTTCATCGACGGCTGGGACCTGGAAAGCGGCGAGCGTTTATGGCGGACGTATACGATCCCCGGTGCCGGCGAGAAACATTCCGACACGTGGCCGGGCGACACCGCCAAAACCGGTGGAGCGCCAGCCTGGCTGACCGGTTCCTATGACCCGGAACTTGACCTGGTCTATTGGGGAACCGGCAATCCCGGGCCCTGGAACGCCGAGTTCCGCAAGGGCGACAATCTCTATGCCAGTTCGGTTTTGGCGATGCGCCCGAAGACCGGCGAGATCGTCTGGCACTTCCAGTTTTCGCCCAACGACCCCTACGATTACGACGCGACCAATGACCTGGTGATTGCCGACCTGGCAATCGATGGCGCAATGCGCAAGGTCATCATGCAGGCCAACCGCAACGGCTACTTTTATGTCATCGATCGAACCAGCGGCGAATTTCTCAAGGGCAACGCCTTTGAACGGGTAACCTGGGCCGACGGCCTGGACCCGAAAACCGGTCGACCGATCGAGTCCGAACTCACCAAAAAGATCCGCGCCGGTGAAAAGATAGAAATCTGGCCGTCTGCGTTCGGCGGCAAGAACTGGTCGCCGATGGCGTTCAATCCAACGACCGGCCATGCCTACGCGAACACGCTGCATATTGGCTGGACCTACAAACAGGTCGAACCCCAGTACCGGGCGGGTGTGTTTTATTTCGGTGCCGAATTCGCCTGGGTATGGCCAAAAGGCGCGCGCGGCTATCTGCGCGCGATCGACCCGCTGACCGGCAAGGCGAAATGGGAACAACCATCCGATATTCCGCGCATGGCCGGTGTCCTGTCGACGGCCGGAAATCTGATTTTTACCGGCCGCATGACCGGTGAATTCGAGGCCTTTGACATTGAGACCGGCGATGCGCTGTGGGTGTTCCAGACCGGGTCCGGCATTGTCGGCCAGCCGGTGACGTGGGAAGCCGAAGGCAAACAATATGTGACGGTGGTCAATGGCGGCGGCGCGGTTTACGCGCTGTTTTCCGGCGACGAGCGGCTCGCGTCGACGCCGCCGGGAGGATCGGTGTGGACATTTGCCCTGATGGATGAATGAACCGGTGTTGCGGCTGATCCTGTTATGCTGGCTGGCGATGAGTGTGTCGTCGGCCGGCGTCCGCGCGGCCTCCGACGAGGTCATTGCCAAGGCGGAAAAGGTCTACAAACAATTCTGCAGCCATTGCCACGGTCCCAAAATGGTCAATCCGGGGACGGCATCGTTCGATCTGCGCAAATTTCCCCGCGACGCAAAGGAACGGTTTGTCGAAGTCGTAACGAAGGGCAAGGGTGACATGCCGGCCTGGGGAGACGTGCTGTTTCCGGAGGAACTCGACCTTCTGTGGACCTATGTCGCAACGCGGGCCGGCAAGGAGCTGATGCCGGATGCGAAGCAAAGCCGGGCATCACCCCCGCCCGAACTGATGCAAGCGGGAACATTGACGGTCTGTCTGGCGCACAATGGCGGTGCCATGTCCGCGCGGCGTGCCGACGGTGGCATCGGTCTCGACTATGCGGTCGCAGCGGCGGTTGCCGACCACCTGAAACTGGACCTGAAGACCGTCTGGTTCGAAAGCGAAGTCGAGGAGGAGAGCGATCCGGTTCGCGAGACCTTCGCCATGTTGTCGAAACCCTTGTGCGATCTTGTTCCCGGCCATCCGCTTTACGCCCCGGCCGTCGGCAAATCCCGATGGCCGACGGCGCGACCGCCGCGTTGGCGCCGTCTGAAGGATCTCGAGCACGTCGAACCGCTGGTGCCCTTGAAACCGATTACGGTCACCGAACCCTATCGGCGCAATGAAATCGGCATCGTCCTCGCGCCATCTGCAGGTGATCGGACCGTGGTCCGGCTCGATCAGCTTGCCGGATTGCGCGTTGCGGCGGAGCAGGGGACGCTTGCCGGCGCCATCCTGATGGCCCAGGCGCCAGCAATCATCCGCGAACGGCTTTCGTTCTGGGTTCCCGGACCGAAGTTCCTGTGGGAAATGGAAGCGGGCAAGTTCGACGCCGCGCTTGTCGATGTCTCCGAATTCGATTTCCACAAACGTCAGAACGGCATTACCCGTTTGCGCCTTGCCGACTACCGGCATTCCCTGTCGTTCAATTTCGGCTTTGCCGTCAACACCGAAAATGCTGGTCTAAAAGACGCGGTCGACGAAGCCGTTGGCCGATTGCTCGCGGATGCCGCAATCAAACCGCTGGCGCGGGCGCAAAACCTCCACTACGCACCACCGCGAAAGCCGCACATGCGTCATGCCCTGAGTCCGATGGACCTGCTTGCCAGGCGGTGAAAAAACAGTGCCGGCTCGGCAATGTCAGGACCCTGCCGCTTGCGCGGACGGCTTCCGGAACGCCAGAACAATGGATGAAAGTACGAGCGCAAGTGCTGCAATTTTACTCCACGACAGATGATCTCCGAGCAGCAATCCCGACGACAACACTCCGACAATCGGGATCAGCAGAGTGCCGATGACCGCAAGCTGAACCGGCAGCCGCTCAACGAGGACGACCCATGCGGCATGACAGACCACCATGGGAAAAACGATGTGATAGGCAAAGACCGCGAGCACCGCCGGTGAGGGCAGGCTTTGCTGCAGTGGCGTTTCGAACAGGAATGCGCCGATTGCCGTTGGAATTGCGGAAAAAGTCACCAGCCATGCCGAGCGCGCCAGCGGTTTGACGGTCCACGTGTGCGCCTTTAACAGGACTGTTCCGACCGCCCAGGACAAGGCGGCGCCAAGCATGAACAGAATACCGGTTGGTCGCGAAAGAATTGCCGCGGCGTCATCGCTGACAAGCACGAACAATCCCAGCAATCCGAGCCCCAGAGAGAAAATCCGCGCGGTGCTCAGTCCCTCTCCAAGAAACAGCGCCGACAGGAAACTGGCCCACATCGGCATGGTGAAAGCGACAATGGTTGCCGTCGATGTGGCCGTGAACAATTGGCCGAATGCCGCAAAAATGTTGAATCCGAAGACGGTGAAGAGACCGGCTCCGGCGAGCCAGACCATCTCCCGGCGGCTCGTTGCCAGTGACTGTCTTGCGGCATACGCGACGACCATCAGCAAAAGCGCGCCGGTCGACAGGCCAATGGCGCGCAACGTCCAGGGCGGAACCTCACCGAGAATGGTTTTGACCGCCGGCCAGTTGAGCCCCCAGAACAAACCGATTGCAACGACCAGAAAAATCTCGGTTGGCCGGATCACACGGCGAACTCGTAGGTGTTCCACATGGTCTTTGTCGCCAGCCGGTCGTAAAGACCGCGAGCGCGGTAATTGTCGTCTGCCGTGATCCAGCGGATCACGCCCCAGTTGCGCTCGCGTCCGATGGCTGCCAATCGCTCAAACAAAGCCTCCGCAATACCGCTGCCGCGCTGGCCCGGATCGACAAACAGATCGTCGAGAAATCCGACATCGGCGCCGCGCAGCGGACTTGGCATGCGGCGATAATGGGCAAGGCCCGCGGGCTTTCCGTCAAGCAGTGCGATCAGTCCTTCGGACTCATGTTTCGGGTCCGTGATCCAGGACCAGACATTGGCCGCGATTTCATCGGTCATCTCGCGCTTGTAGAAGGTTGCATAACCGTTGTAGAGGGTGCGCCAGCCGGCCTGCAGGTCCGGGGTCGGAGACACGATTTCAATTGCTGGTCCGCTCACTTCCACACTCCCTGATTTGATCGATCCTGCAAGCCACATTCCATGCCGGAGATAAAGGGCCAATTGCCGGCAATGGCGGCAAGCCAATCGGGCCGCGGAGCCGAAGCTGTCAGCGTGCCGCTTCCTCGGAAATGATCGTACCGATCACATGGCAGTCATCGGCGGTGAAGGTGAGGGGTATGCGCATGTCGCAGGTCTTTTCCAGGACCTTCAACGTCCCGGGCAGGGTTTCCTGTTCGCCGAGATATTTCCAGCTGTCATAACGGCTGGTGAAACCGCGCGGCTCGTCTTCTCCGAACCATTTGAGCTCCACGCCACGATTGCCGCAGCGTGAAACGAAGTCGGGAATGTACCGCTTTTCCAGATGTTCGGCCCGGAACTGAATCGAACTGCCGACAAAGAATTCATGCTGCTGGCGCTCGGGTATGACGATGCCGGGAGCATTGCGGAAATGGGTTTCGAGGATGCCGTACAGCGCATTCCAGCGTGCAATGTTTTCATCCAGCATCGGCAACTGCGCCCGCAGGATCGAGGCTCTCAGATTGTCCATGCGGCTGGAGAAATTGGCGGAATGCAGTTTGACCTCGTCAAAGATATCCGGATCCGGGATCGCGCCGTGTCGGCTGTAAAGCATGTAGGAGCCCGAATGAACCACTGCGCGTGCGGCAACATGCGGGTCGTTGGTGGTCAGAAACCCACCTTCACCGGAATTCATGTGTTTGTAGGTCTGCGTCGAAAAACAGGCGACCTTGCCGAAATTCCCGGACCGGATTCCGTTCCAGGCCGCACCCATCGTGTGGGCGCAATCTTCGATCATGACGATATTGAAATCCCGACAAATCCGTACAATCGCATCCATATCGCCGATATGGCCGCGCATGTGTGACAACAGCAGAAACTTTGCGCCGGATGTTGTGGCCTTTAGGAGCAAGTCTTTGATATCGATGTGATAATTCTGGTCGACGTCAACCAGGACCGGGACGGCGCCCACCGCGTGCATGGCGCCGGGCACCGGCGCCAGCGTGTAGGCGTTGGCGAGTACTTTGTCGCCCGGGCTTACACCGGTCGCCCGCAGTGCGATCTGGATCGCCGCTCCCCCCGACGAACACGCCAGACAATAGTCGACCCCCTGATAATCGGCGAACTCGCGCTCCAGCAGCGCCGCCTCCGAGGGCGTGTCACCGTCGGTATTGTAGCGATGCAGACGGCCCGAGCGCATCACGGCGATGGCGCGCTCGATACCGGCTTCCGGAATCGCTTCCTGCAGGGTGAACGGTTTTTCAAATCTCAGCATCGAACGGCCATTGATAGTACGAACGCGAAACGCCGCGTCGGTTACATGCGCGGACGTTCATTGTTGTGATCGTAAATCGGCTCGCTGACAATCTCGGCCGGATAACGTTCACCGATTATGGAAACGCTCAACAAAGTTCCTGGCGTTGCAAGATCCGTCGGTATGTATCCCATGGCGATATTCTTGCCCACGGTATGACCAAATCCGGCTGACGTAACCGATCCCACCAGCGTCTCGCCGGAGTAGATCGGATCGCCCACATGGGCGGTTGCGATGTCGCAGTCGACGATCATCGGCACAAACCGGGTCGGAATTCCATCCTGCTTTTGCTTGAGGAGAGCGTCGCGGCCGACAAAATCACCCTTGTCGAAGCGCACGAAACGCTCAAGGGAGCATTCCAGAGGCGTTCTTTCGGTGATCAGATCAGCCTTCCAGTGCCGGTAGCATTTCTCAAGCCGCATCGCTTCGTTGGCGTAGGCGCCGAAATGCGTGATACCGAACGGCTCTCCCGCAGCAAGGATCGCTTCATATGTGGAAAGCAGGTGCTCGGCCGGCACATGGATCTCCCATCCAAGTTCGCCGGTGAAGCCAACCCGCAACGCAAGCGCCTCGCTGAAGCCGATTCTCACATTGCGCACGCTGAGCCAAGGAAACGCTTCGTTGGACAGGTCCGTATTGACAAGCTTTTCCAACACCTTGCGCGAATTCGGTCCGGCAATGGCGAGGCTTTGATGCGATGCCGTCAGATTCTTCAGGTGAACGCCATCGGCGGGCGCGTTCTGGGTGAACCAGTCCCAGTCGTGCCACTCCGCCGGTGCGGCGCACAGAAGCAGGAATGTGGTTTCGTCGATCCGGCTGATCGTGGCTTCCGAAACAACATGACCGCGATCGTTGCAGAAGTAGCCGAGCCCGATGCGTCCGACCTTTGGCACCCGTCCGGTTATCATGCGGTCGAGATAGGCGGCCGCGCCGGGCCCGCTCAATTCGAAGCGGGCAAAACCGGAAATATCCATGACCGCGACATTGCTGCGGACAGCATCGCATTCCTTTGCAACCGGTTCGAACCAGGTTGTATGCCGGAAACTTGGCACATCCTGAAAGTCCGGATCGTCAGGGGCGTAATACATGGCCCGTTCCCATCCGGCGATGGGGCCAAAATGCGCGCCCTTTTGTTTCAGCACGGGATAGAGCGCGTTGGTTTTGGCATTGCGCCCCGCTGGCCGGTATTCGTGCGGCATGTGAAACCGGAATTCGTTCTGATAATCCTCGATCGCCTTCACGGTCGTGTAGTTGACGCCGGCATGGGAGGTGAAACGGCGCGGATCGAGCGCCCAGGTATCCCATTCGGCCTCGCCATGCACAATGGTTTCGGCGAGCAGTTTGCCATGGCCGCCGCCTTCGCCGACGCCGGCACGCAGTCCGATGATGCAATAGGCGTTGTCGAGCCCGGGGATCTTGCCAACCAGCGGCAGACCGTCAGCGGAATAGGTGATCGGGCCGTTGATCATGCGCGAAACACCGACTTCGGCAAGCGCCGGGCAGCGGGCAAAGACCGCATCCATATTGTCCAGCAGCCGGTCCATGTCGTTGGGACACAGTGCCATGGTGAAGTCCGGATCGATGCCGTCGAGTCCCCAGGTCCGGCAGTCCTGTTCATAGATGCCGACAAGCAGGCCGTCGCGTTCCTGCCGCGCATAAAAATCGTCGCCCGGATCCCGGATAATCGGGACCCGCCATCCGTTTTCCCGCAGCTTCTCGGTCAGAAGGGGAATGGCTTCCGTCAGGAAATATTGATGCTCCATCGACATGACCGGATGTTCCATGCCGTACATTGCCGCGATCTCGTTGACCCGGTACCCGCCGGCATTGACGAATTTTTCGCAGGTGATGTCGCCGTTTTTCGTGTGCACGACCCATTCGCCGGACGCTTTTCGGCTGACGGCTTCCACTGGATTGAAGCGGCAGACCTCGGCGCCGGCCTTGCGGGCGTGCCGCGCGAAGGCCTGGGTCAACTGGCTCGGGTCAATGTCTCCGTCAAGCGGATCCCACAGCGAGCCGGCAAGGTCGTCCGGTGTTATCAACGGATGGCGCCGGGCGGTTTCGGCCGCGTCGATAAGTTCAAAATCGACTCCCATGGCCTTTGCCATGCCGATGAAGTGATTGTAGCCGTCGAGATGATCCTGGGTATGGGCCAGACGGACGCCGCCGGTAATGTGATAATTGATCGGAAATTCCGGATCCGCCGACAGTTCCTTGTAGAGTTGGACCGAATGTTTCTTCAGGCCGACCATGACCTGAATGGCGCCGAACTGGGTGACCTGCGCGGCCGAGTGCCAGGTTGTGCCGGACGTCAACTCGTCGCGCTCCACCAGCACCACATCCGTCTCACCCTCCCGGGTCAGGTGGTATAGGGCACTGCAACCGGCGACGCCGCCGCCAATTATGACTACACGGGCATGGCTCCTCATTCGCTTCTCCAGTTCCTGCAAACACCCTCGAAAAACCCCTCAGCCTTGCCGGCATTCGGGCCGCTTTTCCCGTCCCCTATCGCAAAACCGACAGTCCGCAAATGTGCTAACACCCTGAAAAGGGTCGATTTATACCAACTTCGTTAGAATCGAACGCACCGTTTGATTTTTCTTAAGGGCGTGGCGTCCTGTCCGCTTGTGATTACAGTTTGCCAACGGCGCATTCGCCACCTCGCATACACATCATCACAGGCTGTCGCCATGACGTCAGAAGAGATCCGCATCGGCCGAAAAGGTCGCGGACGGAAAGCGCGCACTGAAGCGCGCACTGCGGCCGTTCCCGAAATCAATCCGTGCCCGCCAGGACAGAAAGGCGGCGCCTACCGCCCGCTGGATGACAACGGTTTGCGCGCGGTTTATCAAACCGCCATCAGGATACTCGACGAAATCGGCATGTCCGAAGTGCCGGAGGTCGTGCGGGACAAGGCGCTGGAAAAGGGGGCTTTCGTCAATGATCTCGGCCGGTTGGCATTTTCGCGAAGTTTCGTGGAGGACATTGTCGACGGGGCGGCAAAGCAATTCATCTTCCACGGTCGCGATCCGGCGCATGATTTCGAACTGGGCGGTGACAGGGTCCACTATGGAACTGGCGGCGCCGCGGTCCAGACGCTGGACATGGACACCGGTCTCTACAGATCGTCGACCCTGAAGGATCTTTATGACTTCACCCGGTTGATCGACACGCTCACAAACGTCAGCTGGTTCACCCGCTGCTGTGTCGCCACGGATCTGGAGGATAATTTCGATCTCGATGTGAACACGGCCTATGCGCTTCTTGCCGGAACCACCAAACCCGTGGGAACGAGTTTCACGCTCGGATCCTATGTCGATCCGATCATAGATATGTTCGACATGGCCCTCGGCGGCGCCGGCCGGTTCCGGGATCGGCCGTTTTGCAAAGCCCATATCAGCCCGGTCATTTCACCGCTGCGCTATGGTGAAGATGCGGTTGACGTGACACTCGCCTGTATCAGGCGCAATGTGCCCATCAACGCGATCATAGCCGCCCAGTCCGGGGCGACCGCCCCCGCGCCGCTCGCCGGCATGCTGGCGCAGACTACGGCCGAAACACTGGCGGCCCTGATCATGGTCAATATTTTCGCGCCGGGCTACCCGGTCATCTTTTCCAACTGGCCATTGGTCATCGATCTCAGGACCGGCGCGTTCTGCGGTGGCGGCGGCGAAATCAGCATTCTCAACGCGGCGTCAGCGCAGATATCGAACTGGATGGGGCTGCCGAGCGGCGTCGCGTCCTCCATGGCCGACGCCAAGGCCGTCGATGCCCAGATGGGATCGGAAAAGGCCATGTCGGCCCTGGCCGCGGGGCTCGCCGGAGCCAATATGGTCTATGAATCCTCGGGCATGATGGCAAGCCTGCTCGGTGCCTCCTTCGAGGCTTTTGTCGCCGACGACGAGATGCTCAGCCATATGTTGCGCGCCATTCGCGGCATCGAGGTCAACGAGGAAACCCTTGGGTTTGAAGCGATCAGGGAGGTGGTCACGGGGGAGGGCCACTTTCTGGGATCCGCCCATACGATGGCGGCGATGCAGCGGGACTATTATTATCCACCGATTGCCGATCGGGTCGACCCGCGGACCTGGGCGGAGAATGGCGGACGGGATTTCCAGTCGGTCTGCCGTGACAAGGCGCGCGCCATTCTTTCCGAGCATTTTCCCGATTATCTGGAACCGGCGATTGACCGAGCGATACGCGACAAATTCAGGATCCGGCTTGATCCGAGCCAGATGCGTCGTCCTGCATAGCGGCCTGATCGTCATCGTTCAGGATCGACAGTGCGTCGGCAAATTCAGGCGCTGCCTGCGCGAACCGGGCCACCAGGCGCTCGCCAATGAGTTTCCGGGTGAGGGCCGCCAGTTTTCCCGGCAGATATCCGAATTCACCACGGCGCGCCACCAGATGGATTGTCCGGGAAAATCCGGAAAACGGCAGCGGCTGGATGTCGAGGTCCGGCCAGAAACGCTCACTGTCGAGATAGCAAAGCGGCGTGGTGATGGTCCATCCGCCAATCTTGCGCGTCATCGCAAAGACCGAACGGGTGGCGTCAAAGGCGTATTTTTGCGGCCGTTCGAGTTTCACGCGTTTCATGTGCTGGGCGATACGGCGCCCGATCGGCATGGAGGAATTGTAGTGGACGAAGGGCAACTGACGCAAAAGGTCGAGCGGGATCGGGCGGTCGTCGGGCAGTTTGCCGCGGGCAGCCACCAGGAGGAATTGCTCCCGCATGATCGCGAAGGTGTCGTAGGCGATGGGATCGTCTGGCGGCAGACCAGTGACGACAATGTCAGCCTCGCGTTTTTCGATCCGTTCGGTCATCAGGTCCGAGCGTCCCGATGTGGCGGTGAACAGGCAATTCGGAAACATCCGGTTGAGATGTTCGATCAGATCGGGGGTTACAGAGGCGTCGAGGTCATCGATGATGGCCAGGCGCAATTGCGGATTGGCCGACAGACTGAACTCCATCAGATCGGTCCGCGCCTCGCTGAGCGCCTCCATGATCTTTTGCGCGTGGCGGCGCATCAATGTGCCGGCCGGCGTGAGTGCGATTGGCCGTGCCGCCCGGTCGAACAGTTTTGCTCCGACCAGTTTTTCCATATTGGTGATCTGTTGCGAGATAGTGGCCGCGCTCAGCCGTAACTGCTTTGCCGCCAGAGCCATTGAGCCGGCTTCCTCGACAGCGAGGAACACCTGCATCCCCCGGAAGCTCAGGTCTCCGGGGTCGAATGTCGGGCGCCGGACATCAGTGCGGCTGTTCATCTTTATCCGCTGTGTTTGACACGTCCGGCGGTTCCGTGCTGTTGCCGCTGGAGAGTCTGCGATCCCACAAGGGCGGGGGCGTGTCGAAACCAACCGCATTTTCGATCAGATAAAGCGGGCGCCGCTTGACCTCCACAAACACCCGCCCCAGATATTCGCCCATGATCCCCATCCCGATCATGATCAGGCCGCTGAACAGCAATTGCATGGAAGCCAGCGAGGCATAACCCGGCACATCGATCCCGTAAATCAAGGTGCGCACGACGATAACGGCTGAATAGATAATCGAAACAATGGCCACCAAAGCCCCCAGATAGGTCCAGATCCGAAGCGGCAGCGTGGAAAATGAAAAGATTCCTTCAAGCGCGAAATTCCAGAGCCGCCAGTAACGCCACTTGGATGTTCCCGCCGCGCGGGCCGGCCGCTGATAGGTGATTACGCTTTGGGTGAAGCCGAGCCACGCAAAAAGGCCCTTGTTGAAACGGGTCCGCTCGGGGAGAACCTTGAGCGCATCGACAACAACCCGGTCCATCAAGCGAAAATCGCCGGCATTGCCCGGAATGGGTACATCGGAAATTCCGCGGATGATCTTGTAGAACGCGTTTGCCGTGAACCGTTTCATTGTCGTGTCGCTGCCGCGGTCGGATCGGACCGCGATGACCATCTTTGCTCCGTCGCGCCATTTCTCGACCATCTCGACAATCAGTTCCGGAGGATCCTGCAGGTCCGCATCGATTGGAATGATCGCATCGCCGGACGCTGCGTGCAGGCCCGCTGTCAGTGCGACCTCCTTGCCGAAATTCCGCGAAAGCTGGATATATTTGATCCGGGCATCTTTTTGATTTGCCAGCGTCAACAACGCAAGCGTCCCGTCGCTGCTGCCGTCGTCGACGCAAATGATCTCGTAATCCGAGGTCACGGGTTCCAGCACGGTTTCCATGCGTTGGAAAAATTCCGGCAGGACTTCATCTTCATTGTAGGCCGGCACAATGATGCTGAGCATCGGTCGCGAGGGCGGAGCGGCCGCTTCCGCCGCAGATGCAAAGGTCCTGGTATCCGTGTGGCCCAATGGAAAAGTTCCTGACTAGCTAGAGGCGGTTATCGTACGGACATTTGCCGATACGGCAAGCAATGAGCGTAAAACGGTCCGCGTCAAGGGCGCTTGTCAGCGCCGAATGCAGTGTTTCCCGGTCATCGGCCCAGACTCCAAAGCCGCCGAGCGCCTCGGCAACAGCCTTGAAATCCGTGGCGCCGAATTCGACCGCCAGTGTCGGCAATTGCATGCCGCGCTGCTTCAACTCGATCAAGGCCAGTTGTTCATCGACAAAGACCAGCACGGGAATTACCAGCTTGAGATCGCGCATTGTCGCCAGTTCGCCAAGGAACATTTCAAGTCCGGCGTCCCCCAGCGTGGCAACGACGGCCCGGTCGGGTTCGGCAAGCTTGCGCCCGATCGCGATCGGTACCGCGCATCCCATGGTGCACAGGGCCGAGGATTGCAGCAAGCCCCGGGGATGATAGACCTCCAATGCCTGACTGAGGAGAATACGGTGGGCGCCGCTGTCGGTGGTGACAACCGCATCGCGGGGCAGGGTTTTTTGCATTTCATCGGCAATTGCCGCCGGCCCCCAGGCCTCATCAAGCCGCCAGTCCGATTTCAGGGTGGTCCGCGCTGCCTCGCATTCTCCGTCGGGCCAGGTCGGTTTGCTCTCGGCACCGGCCGACAGTGCGCGAAGGGTGGCGCCGATATCTCCGACAAAATTGATGCCGGCCTGATGCACATGATGGCGGTTCGGTTCGCGCGCGATTTCGATCACCCGGGACGGATCCGGCCACGGATCGCGCCAGCCGACCCGCATTTCGATCGGGTCATATCCGGCAAGTGTGATGCAGTCTGCCGCTGCCAGGAGCGGCATCAATCGTTCGTCCGCCTTCGGTGACAGTCCCGCGCCACCAAGCGCCAGGGGATCGTCCTCGGGCAGTACGCCTTTGGCCTTGTAACTGGTGATCAGGGGGATCGACAACGATCGGCAGAAATCCACGAGATCGCCCGCGCAATCGTCTGTCAGAACGTCGACACCCGCAATGACAAGAGGACGGACCGCGCGGTTCAGCATCTCACGGGCCGAAACAAGGTCCGGTCCCTGTGCCGGCATCATTGGCGCCAGGGGCCGGCGTCTGGGATGCAGATCGGGTTCTTCGCCGCGCTGGACGTCAATCGGCACATCCAGCACGACCGGACCGGGACGGCCTTCCGTCGCCAGCATCACTGCCTTGTCGACGAGAATTGCCGCAGTCGACCTCTCGATCCGAAAGGCCGCCTTGGCGATCGGCTCGCAGAATTTCACGTGATCGAACACCTGGTGCGTGTAGGTGTGACGGTCCGGCGCGGTGACGCAACCGGTCAGCACGATCATCGGAATCTGGTCCTGGGTCGCGTTGGCGATCACGTTCGCCGCGTTGGCGATGCCGGGCCCGATCGTTCCGAACAGAATGGCCGGCGCGCCGTCGAAATGATGGACGCCTTCACCCATGAATCCGGCACAGTTTTCGTGCCGCGACAAAACAACCCTGATCCCGGCCGTCTTGAGCGCGTCTATGAGTGAAAGCACTTCCCCGCCTGGGATGCCGAATGCGTAGCGGCAACCGGCGTCGTAAAGACGGCGAGCGATGAGGTCCGATGCGGTTGGCATCCGTGTCTCCTGTTGGTGTGTTTTGCCGGAATCCCTAGCCGATGATGCCTTTCGCCCGCGCGTCGGCGAGGGCCTCGGTGCCGAGCAGGTCGGTGATGACATCGTCTGTATCGGCCCCGCAAAGCGGTGGCCCGTGGCGGTAGGTGACCGGGGTTTTCGAGAACTTGATCGGATTGCCGATCAGGTCAACGTGACCGGATCCGGCGCTGGCATGGCTGACACTGATTTTCATGTCGCGCGCAATGGCCTGATCGGAGGCAAAAACCTGAGGCAAGGTGTTGACCGGGCCGGCGGGCACCTTTTGGTGCGCCAGAGCCTCGAGCAGGGTGTCGGTCGTCATGCGTTCAACACTTTTGGCAACCTGGCGCACCAATTCATCCCTTTCCGCCAGCCGTTGCGTGTTGGTCGTGTACCGAGGGTCGTTGGCCAGGTCCGGCCGTCCGATAACCATGCAGAATCGTTGAAATTGCGCATCGTTACCAACCGCGATGATTACGTGTCCGTCCGCTGTCTCGAAGGTTTGGTAGGGCACGATGTTCGGATGGGCGTTGCCCCGCCGTTTCGGTGCACTGCCGGAGGTAAGATAGTTGGTACCTTCATTGATCAGCCAGGAAATCTGGGTATCGACCAGTGCGAGGTCGATCTGTTGACCTTCGCCGGTACGGTCGCGGTGACGCAGGGCGGCCAGAATTGCGGTGCTCGCATACATGCCGCACATTACATCGGCGATGCCGACGGCAACCTTTGTCGGATGGCCTTCGGGATCTCCGGTCAGGCTCATGATGCCGCCATAGCCCTGGGCCATGACGTCATAGCCGGGTTTGTCCTTGTTCGGCCCGGTCTGACCGAAACCGGTAATCGAGCAATAGACCAGCTTTGGGTGGCTTTCCTTCAGGTCGTCGAAGGAAAGTCCGTAGGACTTCAGACCATCGACCTTGAAATTCTCGATCAGCACGTCGCACCGGTGCGCCATCTGGCGAACGAGTTCGGCGCCCTCGGGCTTTGAGATGTCGATTGCGACCGACTTCTTGTTGCGATTGGCACAAAGATAATAAGCGCTTTCCCCGGTGTCCTGGCCGTCGGCGTCCTTCACGAAAGGCGGCCCCCATTTTCGTGTATCGTCACCGGCGCCGGGTCGTTCGATCTTGTAGATTTCAGCGCCGAGATCGCCGAACAATTGTGTACAGGTCGGTCCTGCCAGGATCCGCGAGAGGTCGAGAACACGTAAGCCGGCAAGCGGGCCGGTTCCTTGTGAGGCCATGATGTCGGGACTTTCTCTCAACAGTGTTTTTCCAGGTCTGTCGCTGCACTTGATATCCAAGTTGCGCGCGACCGGCAATCGCAGGAATTAGTCCAGGGCTCGCCATCGGACGGCGCAGCTTCGTCAGCCGACAATCCCGATGTTCCAGGGCGCGAATTCGTGCCGGCCAAGCCCGAGCCGTTCGCTTTTTGTCGGTTCACCGGAGGCCGTGCGCAAAAAGGCCTCGAAAATGCGTTGGCCGACTTCCTCCAGCGTCGCGGTTCCGTCAACGACATCGCCGCAATTCAGGTCCATGTCCTCTTCCATGCGCTGAAACATCGGCGTGTTGGTCGCCAGCTTGATCGAAGGCGTCGGTTTGGCGCCGAAGCACGATCCGCGCCCGGTTGTGAAAGCGATCAGGTTGGCGCCACCGGCGATCTGTCCCGTTGCCGACACCGGGTCGAATCCGGGCGTGTCCATGATCACGAGCCCGTTCGCATCGACTTGCTCGGCATAACGATACACTTCCATCAAAGGTCCGGTCCCGCCCTTCATGGAAGCGCCAAGCGACTTTTCCAGAATATTGGCCAGGCCGCCCGTCTGGTTGCCGGGACTGACGACACCGTTGATCTGCACGTCGCGGCCGACCGAATAGTCCTCCTTCCACCAGCGAATCCTCTCGATAAGCTTCTTGCCGATTTCCGGCGTTGCCGCGCGCACGGTGAACGTCTGTTCGACGCCATAGAGTTCCGGTGTTTCCGACAGGATCGCGGTTCCGCCGTGACGGGTCAGAAGGTCCACCGCCTCGCCGAGCGCCGGATTGGCGGAAATGGAGGAAAACGCGTCCGAACCGCCGCATTGCAGGCCGACCTTGATCAGGCTCGCTGGTAATGTCTCCCTCCGGCACTTGTTCGCCTCAACCAGCATTTCCTCGACAACAGCGATCCCCGCCGCGATGCTCTGGCGGGTGCCGCCATGTTCCTGCATCACCATGGTGCGCAGGTTGGGCCCTTCCTCAAGCGATTGTGCCCCCATCAATCCGCCGACCTGGCAACGTTCGCATCCCAGACCGACAATCAGCGTGGCGGCGACATTGGGGTGGCGCGCATAACCCGCCAGCGTGCGTTGCAGCAAAGCCATCGGTTCGCCGCTCATCTCCATGCCGCAACCAAGCGCGTGGCTGAACGCGGCGACGCCATCCACATTCGGGAAATCATCAAGCGCCTGTCCGCGGAAATGATCTGCAATCTCGTGGACGACCGTCGCCGAGCAATTCACCGTCGACACGATGGCGATGTAGTTGCGCGTGCCTGCCCGCCCATCGGCCCGCAGATATCCCTCAAATGTCGCGCGGTCCGCTTCGGGAACAAGACCGATTGGCCGATAGTCTCTGGAGTAGGCATAATCTCTGTCAAAATGACGAAATGCGATATTGTGGCTGTGCACCATGGTGCCGGCTTCCAGATCCCGGGCAGCAAAGCCGATCGTGACGTTGTATTTGAGGATTGGCTCGCCCTGTTTGAGGTCGCGGATCAGGATCTTGTGTCCGGCCGGAACTTTGTCCCGTGCAACGACATTGTGCCCTGTCAGCGCAGTACCCGCGTCGATAAAAGTTCGCGCTACAACAACGTCATCGGCAGGGTGAAGTCGGATGGCCGGGCCGGCAATGCGTTTTTTCTCGAGTTCGATCATTGGAGGGGGATTCCCGATGGCCGGTATGATGATCCGGTGTTTGTAGCGCGGCGGTGAAAAGAATCAATCAATCGGGTCTCAAGGGCGCTGCCATATTCACCTAATTCGGCTTGACGCATTCCCGATTTCCCCATACTGACGGATTTCGACGACGGGGCCCACAAGACTGGGCTGAAAGAGAGTTTGGTGCGATCGACCCAGACCGGGGATCAACGCCATTGCTGTCGGACGTGCAGGACGGGTGCGCACCAGCGGGCGCAATCCGCCATGTGCCCCGTGCCAACCTGAAGAACGGGGAACCAGATGTCTTCAAAAACCGGAATTATGGTATGTGGTCACGGCAGCCGATCGGTCGCCGCGGTCAAGGAATTTTCCGTTGTTGCTGAAAAGCTGCGGACAGTCTTCCCGGAGACGCCGGTCGAATACGGTTATCTGGAATTTGCCACACCGGTTATCGGCGATGGCCTCGACAAGCTCCGTGAAGCGGGCGTCGACGATGTGCTGGCGGTACCCGGAATGCTGTTTGCCGCCGGTCACGCGAAGAACGACATTCCTTCGGTTCTGAACACCTATCAGGCGCAGCACGAGGGTTTTTCGGTCCGTTACGGTCGTGAACTGGCCATTGATACCAAGATGATACGGGCGGCGGGCGACCGGGTGCGCGAGGCCCTTGCGGCGGCTGACGACAGCGTGTCCCCGCACGAAACCATGCTTGTGGTGGTCGGGCGCGGCGCCTCTGATCCCGATGCCAATTCCAATGTTGCCAAGATCACGAGATTGCTGTGGGAGGGGCTGGGCTTCGGGTGGGCCGAGACCGTCTATTCCGGTGTGACGTTCCCGTTGGTCGAGCCAGGTCTCGAACACGCGACAAAGCTTGGCTACAAGCGCATCGTCGTGTTTCCCTATTTTCTGTTCACCGGCATTTTGATCGATCGGATCTACGATTATACGGACAAGGTGGCGGCAAGGCATCCAGACATTGAGTTCATCAAGGCCGGCTACCTTAACGACCATCCCCTGGTGATCGAAACTTTCGCCGAGCGGGTCCGCGAGATCCAGGAGGGCGAAAACAAGATGAATTGCCAGCTCTGCAAATACCGGACGCAGGTGCTGGGTTTCGAAGCCGAAGTCGGCCTTCCGCAGGAAAGCCATCACCACCATGTCGAGGGTATCGGCAGCGGTGACGCGGACGCGTCCCACGGTCACGGTCATTCGCACGATCATGACCATGACCATGGTCACAGCCACGCGCACTCCCACGGCCACGGTCACTCGCATGACCACGGACATGACCACGGCCACCACCACCATCCTTATCCCCATGCCGACCATCCACTCGGGCCAAAGAGCATGAGCGACGATTCATGATCCCGGACTACGAGCGCGATCCGGCCGCAATCTATCGGAAGAGTTTCGAGACGATTCGCGACGAGGCCGCGCTTGAGGGTTTCAATGCAGAGGAAAAGGACGTCGCTATTCGCCTGATCCATGCCTGCGGCATGGTTGATCTTGTCAAGGATATGCGGTTTGTCGGGGCGCCGGTGTCTGCGGCCCGAAACGCCCTGGCGATGGGTTGCACGATCTTTTGCGACGTGGAGATGGTTGCTGCCGGCATAATCGACAAACGTATGCCACCGGACTGCGATATCCGCGTTACACTCAACGACAGTCGGACGCCGGATCATGCCAGCCACATGAAGATGACACGATCGGCGGCAGCGGTGGATTTCTGGCGCGATCGGCTTGAAGGGGCGATTGCCGTGATCGGCAATGCGCCGACCGCCCTGTTCCGCCTGTTGGAAATCATACGCGACGGCGGTCCCAGACCGGCCGCGATCCTCGCCTTGCCTGTCGGCTTTGTCGGTGCCGTGGAATCGAAACAGGCCTTAATCGACCTGCAACTGGATATCCCGTTTGTCACCGTTCGCGGGCGCCGTGGCGGAAGCGCCATGGCGAGCGCTGCCGTGAACGGGATTGTCGCCGGTCTTGTCGAGGAAACCCAATGAGCGAAACCTGGCTCTCTATCGTGGGTGTGGGGGACGATGGGCTTGCCGGTCTCGCGCCGGCGGCGCGCCCATTGTTCGACGGCGCTGAAATCCTTGTTGGAGGAGCACGCCATCTGGCCATGGTTCCCGATGACGGTCGCGAAAAGATCGAATGGCCGTCGCCGCTTCTTGCGATTGTCGAACGATTGCGTGGACTGCGCGGGCGAAAGGTGTGCGTTCTGGCCAGCGGCGACCCGCAATGGTTTGGCATCGGGTCGACATTGGGACGCGCATTTTCGCCGGAAGAGATGCGCATCGTGCCGGGGCAGTCGGCCTTTTCCCTGGCCGCGTCGCGTCTCGCCTGGCCGATCGACGATGTCTGCTGCATGACCCTGCACGGTCGTCCCGTTGAACTGTTGCGGACCGCCCTTCATCCCGGCGCAAGGATCCTCGCCCTGGCGCATGATCGCACGACGCCGGCAATCGTCGCCGATCTGCTGGCCAATGCCGGGTTTGGGCATTCAACCCTGACGGTCCTGGAACATATGGGAGGACCGGACGAGAAGGTCTTTGCCGATCGCGCAGAGACATGGTCCTACGAAGGGGCGGACTTCCATACGATCGCCATCGAGTGTGCCAGCCGGCCAACGGACGGCTGGTGGTCGCGGGTGCCCGGTCTGCCCGATGATGCGTTCATTCATGACGGCAAGTTGACCAAGCGCGAGGTGCGGGCCGCCACCTTGTCGAAACTCATGCCGGCGCCAAGGGCTTTGTTGTGGGATGTCGGGGTCGGTTGCGGGTCGATCGCCATTGAATGGATGCGTGCGTCGAAAAATGCTCGGGCAATCGGCATCGACAACAATCCGGAGCGAATTGCCATGGCCTCGGAAAACGCCCTGGCGCTCGGCGCGCCGGGCTTGAAACTGGTACGTGGCAACGCACCTGATGATCTCGCTGGTCTGCCGGCGCCGGATGCCGTTTTTATCGGTGGCGGTCTCTCCGACAACGTCTTTGAGGCAGTCTGGGACGCGCTCGCGCCCGGGGGGCGGCTGGTGGCCAACGCGGTTACTCTTGAAGGAGAGGCGGTCCTGTTGCGTTTGTTTGAGGAACATCATGGCGAACTCACAAGGATTGCAGTTCAGCGCGCCGCGCCGGTCGGGCCGTTTCACGGCTGGAAACCGATCATGCCGGTTACCCAATGGAGCATCGTCAAATGATCGGGAAACCTGACCTGGCCAGGGGACAATTGGTATGAAAGCGGGAACGCTCTATGGTGTCGGTGTCGGTCCCGGTGATCCGGAACTGATGACTTTGAAGGCGCACAGGCTGATAGCCTCGGCCGAGGTCGTCGCCTATCCGGCACCCGAGGGTGGCGACAGTTTCGCCCGCGCCATCGTATCCGATACCATCCCCGCATCTGCGGAAGAGATCTGCATTTCGGTGCCGATGACCGTCGCCCGGTTCCCGGCTCAGGACGTTTATGACGAGGCGGCTGGTTCGATTGCTGACCGTTTGTCGTCGGGCAAGAACGTTGTTGTTCTGTGTGAAGGTGATCCGTTCTTCTACGGCTCGTTCATGTATCTCTATGAACGGCTTGCCGAGCGCCATACGATAGAAATCGTCCCGGGCGTTTCGTCCCTGATGACATGTGCCGCCCGGATTCGGCAGCCGCTTGCCGGCCGCAACGATGTGCTGAAGGTCATTCCCGCTCCGCTGCCGGAGGATCGCTTATTGGCGGAGATAAAATCCGCCGATGCCGCGGCGATCATCAAGGTGGGTCGCCATTTCGACAAAGTGCGGCGGGTGCTGGATCAATTGGGTTTGACCTCGGCCTGCGGCTATATCGAACGCGCCAGCCTCGACAACGAGATCATCAAGCCGCTTGCGGCCGTCGACGGTGCCGCCATACCGTATTTTTCAATGATCCTACTCTACAAGGGAGCCGAATCATGGGCGCACGCCCCGCGATTGTCTGCCTGACCGGTTCCGGCGTCGAACTTGCTGCCCGCATCGCGTCGGCGATCGACGGCGAGGTTCACGGAATATCCGGCCGCACACAGGGTGCAGATGTCCTGTTTGACGATGCCATGGCCCATATGGCCGGCCTGTTTCTCGCCGGACGACCGCTGATCGGATTGTGTGCGGCCGGTATCCTCATCAGAGCTGTGTCGCCGTTTCTTGCCGACAAGACGAGCGAACCTCCTGTCATTGCAATATCGGAAACCGGTCTGCAGGTTATCCCGCTGCTCGGCGGGCATCATGGTGCCAATCTTTTGGCCGGCACCATTTCCGACGCCGTCGGCGGTTCCGCGATTGTCTCGACGGCCGGCGATGCCGCCTTCGGTATCGCGCTTGACGAACCCGGGCCCGGCTGGGTGTTGCAAAATCCGCAAGATGCAAAACCTGTCATGGCGGCGCTGCTCGCAGGCGGGGGTGCCAAGGTTGAGGGGCGGCTGCCATTTGCCGACCTGTCGCCGCTTCCCGATGGAGACGATGTCCGGCTGGTTGCGACGGAAAAACCTGTCGCCGGCGATGATGCGACGCTGGTCTATCACCCGCAAAACATATGTCTCGGCGTCGGCGCGTCTCGGAATTGTCCACCTCAGGAGTTGATCGACCTCGCGGAAGCCGCCTTGGACGAAGCTGGAATTGCGCCAGGTGCGCTTGCCGGCGTGTTTTCGATCGACCTCAAGATGGATGAACGCGCTGTGACGGCCATCGCGGATCATTTTGGCGTCCCGGTGCGGTTTTTCTCAGCGGCTGAACTCGAGCGGCAGACGCCAAACCTCCAGAACCCGTCCGAACTGGTCTTTTCGGAAGTCGGATGTCACGGGGTCAGCGAAGGCGCGGCCCTTGCTGCGGCCGGCGAGGGCAGCGCCCTTGTCGTCGCCAAGCGCAAGTCCGCAATGGCGACCGTTGCCGTTGCCAGGGCGCCGGCACCCATCACGCAAATCCGAGGCAAGCGGCGCGGGCGGCTGGATATTGTCGGCATTGGCCCCGGTGACGCCGGGATGCGCACGCCGGATGCGACCCGCGCGGTCCATGCGGCCGATGAACTGGTCGGATATTCGCTCTATATCGATCTCCTTGGTCCGCTGGCCGCGAAAAAGTCCGCGAAAGCCTTTCCGCTCGGCGACGAAGAGGCGCGGTGTCGGTACGCACTCGAGCGGGCAGGAGAGGGGGATCGTATCGCTCTGGTCTGTTCAGGCGATCCGGGGATTTACGCCATGGCTGCGCTGGTTTTTGAATTGCTTGATCGCGATACAGACAATGGCGGTGTCTCCAATGCCGCGAAACGGGTCCATGTCAATGTCGTACCCGGCGTTTCGGCCATGCAGAGCGCGGCAGCGCGTCTTGGCGCGCCGCTCGGTCACGATTTCTGCGCCATATCCCTGTCCGATCTCCTGACGCCCCGTTCGGCAATCCTGGAACGGCTCGAAGCCGCAGCGGCCGGGGACTTTGTCATTTCGTTCTACAATCCGGTTTCGCGCACCCGACGCGATCTTCTGGAGATTGCCCGCCAGATCCTGTTGCGCCACCGTCCGGCAACGACGCCGGTGGCGCTTGCTGTCAATCTCGGACGTCCGGAGGAGGTGATCCGTCACCGGACGCTTGAAACCCTGTCCGTCGACGATGTCGACATGCTGACGACAGTGGTGGTCGGATCTACCCAGACCCGCAGCATCGATCTCGGCGGCACGACCCACGTGTACACACCCCGCGGGTATGCAAAGCGAATAGATCAGGAAAAGGGGGCGGCATGACCGTTCATTTTATCGGTGCCGGTCCCGGCGACCCGGACCTTATCACAGTGCGCGGCCTCAGATTGATCGAGGCCTGTCCGGTTTGCCTCTACGCGGGATCCCTAGTCCCGGAAGCGATCGTCAAGGCTGCTCCCGAAGGCGCGCGCGTCGTTGATACCGCGCCGATGCATCTTGATCAGATCATTGATGAGATCGAGCGCGCGCATGCCAATGGCCAGGACGTGGCCAGAGTGCATTCCGGTGACCCTTCGATATACGGCGCCATTGCCGAGCAGATCCGGCGGCTGAAGGCGCTTGGGATCGATTACGAGATTACGCCCGGTGTCTCGGCCTATGCCGCCGCGGCGGCGAAGCTCGGGCAGGAACTGACCATTCCGGAAGTTGCGCAATCGATTATCCTCACCCGTACGGCGATGAAATCCTCGGCGATGCCGGAGGGTGAGGATCTGGAGAATTTCGCCAAAACCGGAACCACGCTGGCCATTCATCTGTCGGTTCGGAATTTGCGCGAGATCGAGCGCAAGCTGATTCCCTATTATGGCGAGGATTGTCCCGTCGTCGTTGCCTATCGGGTTTCCTGGCCGGACGAGCAATTCCTGTTCGGTACCCTCTCCACCATTCGGGAAATCGTTCGCAAATCGAAAATCACCCGGACTGCGCTGATCTTTGTCGGCAGGATATTTGAGGAAACGGCTTTTCCGGACTCCGCGCTGTACCATGCAGATCACGCGCACATTCTTCGCAACAAAAAGACCGCTTAGGACCAGTGGCCATCCAGGAAGGGTGTAAACTGATTGAAGGAGACCAGGGATGAAACCAGAACCGCAAACCCGGGCACCTTCAGATGCGGAGTCACGTCGCAACGTGGCTGTGAACGTCGCCTATCCGGTCGATACTTTGCCGCCCCATCCGGTTGAGTTTTTCGATGCACTGCGCGGGACCTTGGAAAAGACAAACGAAACACGCGTTCTGCCACGTGAGGCCGGTACGGTCCGTGTTCCGGCCGGCGGCTTTTTTCGTGTCGTCAGCGTCGAGGGTTCACAGGTTGGAGATCTGAACCTGTGGAATGCCCATGATCTCGGTGAGCGGTTTTATTCCGGCAAGACCCGGGCCCTTCACGGAACCCATCTCGGTGTTGGCGACCGCATGTGGAGCAGTTTTCCGCATTTCCGGCCGATGGCCACCATTACCTGGGATACGCTGGACTGGTATGGATGGGACAACGATGGCGGCAGCGTGCATGACGTTATCGGAACACGCTGTGATCCCTATACGAACCGACTCCTGCAGGATGCTGATTACCATCATTGTTGCCATTCCAATCTGGTGCGCGCGCTCTCAGCGTCCGAAAACCTGACGCCGGAACAGGCTGAAGGCTACGTGCACGATGTCCTGAATGTGTTCATGTGCACCGGGTTCACTGCGGACACACATCAATATTTCATGAAGGCCAGCCCGGTTCGTCCGGGTGACTATCTCGAATTTTTTGCTGAAATCGATCTGCTGGTGGGCCTTTCCGCCTGTCCCGGAGGAGATTGCAGCGGACGGCATTCGAGCGACGAAGCTGCCTGTTTTCCGTTGTTGATCGAGGTCTTCGAGCCGGACCGGCAACTCATCAATGAGTGGTCGGGTCCGACGGCGTCGTCCTATGACCGAAGCCATGGCCTTTGAGCGTGTCGACGTCGATCGGACAGGCTCCGTCTGCAAAAGAAAGAAGCTTTCGAAAGGGCAAAGAGCCCGGACGTGAGGTAATGAACCGACCGCCTTACAATTGAGACACAACGGATACATTTCGGAAATTCTGCTGAAACAGTTCGAGACCACATCGGTCGCAGGGGCAATCGCGGTACGCGACTATCCCAAAATATTAAAACCGATGGAGATCACGGATGATCACAGGCAATTCAAAGTTTTTATCCCTGGCCATACTGGCCATCGCTTCCTTGTTGCCGACTGGAACCTGGGCGGATGATGCGGAACGAATTTATCCCGAGTTCGAGTGGGATACGAAGCTCAACTCGGTCTCTTTTGACCGCGACAAGTTCGTTGGTCAAAGGTTCAGCGCAAAGTGCATGCGGGGTAAAAGGTCAGACATCCTAATCCACGGGACTGGCGCCTATTCCAGCGATTCACCTGTTTGCACGGCCGCTGCTCATGCGGGAAAGATCGGTGAGGACGGCGGGGTCGTCACGATCCAACTGAACCCGGGAATCGAGCGTTATGTGGGCAGCGAGCAAAACGGCGTAACCAGTGCGGCCCGGCCGGCGACAAAACGCAGTTTCGTCTTTGTCGACGAGGCAAGTGCGGAAGCGGCAAATGAAATCCTCCTGTCCAACGCTCCGAACCTGAAATGGGATTCTAAGTTCACCGGAACGGGATTTGCGTACAAACAATTGACCGGTCAGCGCTTTACGTTCCGTTGCCCGTCCGTGCAGGGAGAATTGCGGAAACGCTCGATCGTCGGAACCGACCGATACGCCTTCAGCAGCATTGTCTGCCGCGCTGCCGTGCATGCCGGCAAACTCACGACGGAAGGGGGATTCGTTACAGTCGAACTGGGTGCCGGCGGCAAGAAACTTATCGGCAGCATTCGCAACGGCATCGAATCAAGGAGCGGGTCAAGCGGACCGGGCACACTGTCCTTCGTGGAAAATCCGGCTTAGAGCCCCCTCGGACATGGGGACAAGTCCGATGGGACAGTGGAGCGGACAACAGGCTCAATATGTCGAGCACTGGACGGTCATCAAAACGATCAGCTTCGGAGGCCCGGTTCACCGGGCTTCCGGCGCAACATCGATGAGATGGGCGTAGGATCCAAAAACATTCGCCTCCTTGAGGCCGGTGTCGCCCAAGTCCTGGCCTTCGGCGTCGGTGGCGGTGAATAGCCGGTCCGATACGGCCTCGGAGACAATTGTCGAATAATGAAACTCGTGGGCCGACAGAGGCGTTTGCCAGGGTAAGTGGTCTGTGGGTTTCAGTTTCCGGTATCCAAGGTGGCGTTGACGGCGTTGGAAACTCGTTTCAAGGCGCAACAGACCCAGCATGGCGTGGCTGTTGCCGTCCGCATCGACCAGTTGGTCGCCAAGGACCATGAAGCCGCCGCATTCGCCGTAGATCCGGACATTGCGGGCCGCGGCATCCCGCATGGAACTTCGAAACCCTGACGCCGCTGCAAGTTCGCTGGCCCACAATTCGGGGTAACCGCCAGGGAGATAGACTGCATCACACGAGGGATCGGGGCTTTCATCGGCAAGTGGGGAGAAGTAACTCAATACACACCCCTGTTTCAACCAATCCATCAAGATGTGCGGATAACAAAATGAAAATGCGATATCTTTTGCAATTGCAATTCTCTGTCCAAGCGGTGAGATCATAGGATAGTCACGCACATGTCCCCGCAATTCACCCGCCGAAGTCAGGAGCGCCGACACATCGACTTCGCGGTCAATTTTGTCCGCGGCGGCCTCAATGAAAGCCTGAATGTCGGTATTTTCGTCGGCTTGAACGAGGCCCAGATGGCGCGACGGCAGCGACAGCGATTTGTCGTTGGACAACGACCCCAGGACCGGAATGTCACTTGGTAGCAACGCCTGACGGAGAATGCGCTCGTGGCGCGCGCTGCCGACCTTGTTGAGGATGATGCCGCCGATTCGGATATCGCTCCGCAATTGGTCGAACCCCATGACAAGTGCCGCGATCGATTGGGCCTGTCGTGACGCGTCAATGACGAGGATTACCGGAAAATTCAGGTGTGCGGCAAGATCGGCAGTTGAGCCCTGACCTGAGGCAGAGCCGTCAAAAAGACCCATGGCGCCTTCAATGACCAGCGTCGAATCGGCCGGTGTGTGCGCGACGGCGCGACTCGTCATGGCTTCCGGCGCCATCGCCCAGGCATCGAGATTGATGCAGGTCGAGCCGGTGGCGGCTTCGTGGAATTTCGGGTCAATATAGTCCGGGCCGGATTTTGCCGAAGCGATCGGTACGCCCTTGCGCTTGAGCGCACGCAGAAGACCAAGCGTAAAGACCGTTTTTCCGGATCCGGATTGCGGCGCGGCGATCACCAGACCGCGTCGCGCGGACATCAGGCGGAATCCGCCGAGCGCATGTCCTGTCTTGTCACCAGCGATCTGCCGTCGAGCGCTCCCAGCCAATCGAGGGTTTTGCGCAGTGAAACGACTTCGCCCACGCAGACTATCGCCGGCGGCTCAACACCGGCTTCGGCGCAATCGGTAGCCGCGGCAGCGAGCGTCGTTTCGAGGACGGATTGGTCGCAGGTTGAAGCTTGAGATACGATTGCGACTGGATCGTCGGGGGACCGGCCGGCTTCGACCAGTTTTCCTGTGATTGTTCGAAGATGCTTTATGGCCATGTACATAACGATTACCGGCGACCCTGCGGCAACGGCCTGCCAGTTTATTGATTCGGGCGTGAGGCCGGATTGATCGTGGCCCGTGAGAAACGTCACCGTCTGATTGATGTCGCGATGGGTTATGGGAATGCCGGCGTAGGCAAGGCCGCCAATTCCGGCGGAAATCCCGGGGATGATGCGAAACGGAATTCCGGCATCGACAAGAGTGCCGGCTTCCTCGGCGCCGCGGCCGAACACAAACGGGTCGCCGCCTTTCAGGCGCAGAACCCGTTTGCCGGTCCGTGCCAGATCAATCAACCGAAGCGATATGTCGCGTTGTTTCGGCGACGGCTTGCCGCCGCGCTTGCCGGCATATTCAACGCTCGCCCCGACCTTGACCCAGTTCAGGATATCCTTGTTGACCAGGGCATCGTATATGACAACGTCCGCCTGCCTCAGTGCCGACAAGGCGTGCAGCGTCAACAGGCCGGGATCTCCCGGTCCCGCACCGACGAGCCAAACCCAGCCCGATTCGAAAACCGGCCAGCCGTCGGAATTTGTGGGCAATGTGTCCGTGTCGTTCATGTCAGCAAGTGTACTTTCATGCCTTGCTTGTGGAAACCATTTTCACATCGGTTACCATGCAAAATCCGGAGGCCACGTGTCGCACTCTCCGTATCAAGGATTATCGCGACTCGCAAAGGTGACAAACGACCTTGAACGACGCTGACAAATCCAAACACGACCCGTACATGGCAAAAAGTGACGCATCTTCCCTCAGGCGCGGCTGGACAACCGGGGCATGTGCTGCAGCGGCGGCGAAAGCCGCCTGTCAGGCACTGGTGACCGGAACATTTCCCGACCCGATCGAGATCACATTGCCTAAAGGCCAGACGGTGGCGTTCCCGCTCGCCAGGGAGGGTGTTTCCGATGATCGGGCCTGGGCCGGGATCATCAAGGATGCGGGAGATGACCCCGACGTCACTCATGGCGCCATGATCGTCGCCGAGGTGCGGCGGGCTGCGCCGGGTGCCGGAATTGTATTCCGGGCGGGAGAGGGGGTGGGCATGGTGACCAGGCCGGGACTTCCGATTCCCGCCGGCGAGCCGGCGATCAATCCGGTGCCAAGACAGATGATTCGCGATTCGATCGCCGAAATTGCGGAGCGCTACGGCGGACAAAGAGACATGACCGTCACGATATCGGTCCCCGGTGGCGCGGCCCTTGCTGAAAAGACCTGGAATCCGCGGCTGGGCATCATCGGAGGATTGTCGATTCTGGGGACTACGGGAATTGTCAGGCCGTTTTCCTGTTCCGCTTGGATAGCGTCAATCCACCGGGGCATTGACGTCGCAGTTGCAAACAACCTGCCGCACGTCATCGGATCGACCGGTTCGACCTCTGAAAAGGCGGCGCAATCGCTCTATTCCGTCCCCGACTTCGCATTGCTTGATATGGGCGATTTTGCCGGCGGGCTGCTGAAATATCTGCGCAATCATCCGGTTCCCAGGCTGACCATTGCCGGTGGATTTGGAAAGTTGACCAAGCTGGCACAGGGCGCTCTCGACCTGCATTCAGGGCGCAGTCAGGTTGATTTCGATGGTCTGGCCGCGTTTTCGTCCGAATTGGGCGCTTCGGCGGATCTCGTCTCGGCCATCCGCGAAGCCAATACAGCAAATCAGGTCCTCGGCCTGTGTACGGATCAGGGTATCGATATTGCCGGTTCCGTCGCAATTAGGGCGCATGCAAATGCGCTGTCCGTTTTGCGCGGCGCGGAAATTGATGTCGACGTGCTGGTCATCGACAGGCAGGGCGCCATTGTTGCGGGGACACGGTCTTGAGCAATCTGGAATCCGCCGCCCGTCGACGAGGGTCGACCGGGAACCGCAAGATCCTGATTCTCGGCGGCACGGAGGAGGCCCGAATCCTGAGCATGGCCCTGGCCGACCTCGGCGGATATGATGTCACGGTTTCATTGCGTGGTGTCACCAGTGAACCGCAATCCTATGCCGGGACAATAAGAACCGGCGGGTTTGGTGGTGTCGAGGGCCTTCGCGCATACCTTGCCGCGGAGCGGTTCGATGCCTGCATCGACGCAACCCACCCCTTCGCTGAAACCATGAGTCGAAATGCCCGTTTGGCCACGGACACCGAGGTGGTACGATTGTTACGCCTTACCCGTTCCGCCTGGACCCGTTTACCCGGTGACGCCTGGACGGAAGTCGCAACAATTGAGAATGCCGTTGAGGCCGTCCACCGGGATGATGTGGTGTTTCTGGCATTGGGTGCGCAAGGGGCACGCGCATTCGCATCACGCGAAGAGGTTCGCTTCATTATCCGTACCGCGGATCCGGTTGCGAAGCAGGCGCGATGGCCGAACGGACATTATTTGACCGGTTTGCCGAATCGCGATCCGGAAATGGAAGCAGAGCTGTTCCGGGCTCATCACGTAACATTGATTGTTGCACGCAACAGCGGTGGCGAGCGTGGATACGCCAAAATCGAGGCGGCGCGCCTGCTTGGTCTGTCCGTTGTCATGATCGCACCACCCGAGGATTCGGCTGCTCAGTCGGTTACAAGTGTCCAGGATGTGATCAACTGGCTGAAAACAGCGATCTGACAGATCAATCCGTTAGATCGGGAAAAGCCACCCGATGTGAATCCGCTCACATTCTGCATCATGAAATCAGAGGGGATCAATCCGGCGGGACTTGTCAGAAGGAAGACACTAAGCTAAGCCAAACGAGACCTTTGGTTGCCGACTGCGTTCGCTGAATCGCGATGGCCTGAACCTGGTTCGACGACGACCGCGGCTTTTGAGCAGCAAGCGGGGGTGCGGATCGGTGATCTGGATGGTGCTCCAGGCTGTAAATTGATCGAGTTGCCGAAGTGCGGGCGCGAATTGGTCGCGACCTTGTGACGACAGGGCCGCGCAACGGGATGTGAGGGCGACATGGAAGATCTCTTGAAGGATTACATACCGATTGTGATCTTTGTCGGCATTTCGCTGGTCATTGGGCTCGCGCTTTTGATTTCTCCGTTTCTGGTGGCTTACAAGAGCCCGGACAGTGAAAAGCTGTCTGCCTACGAATGCGGATTTGAAGCGTTCGACGATGCTCGGATGAAGTT